>Ga0256846_1000566_pt1 | contig 14594 bp, 9 predicted proteins | sample TevniametaG_FD_189098 | JGI IMG/M metagenome (GOLD analysis project Ga0256846, IMG submission 189098) | Tube worm associated microbial communities from hydrothermal vent at the East Pacific Rise, Pacific Ocean - Tevnia | ecosystem: Host-associated > Annelida > Integument > Unclassified ...
ATCGTTCGCTTCTGGTAATTTCTGAATAAGAACACTCTTTCGCAGTATACTTACAGTGTAGGCTTATTGCAATAGCCAAAATCCCGAAGCTAATCTTTAGGTCAACTGGGGTTTATTTTTTAGCAAAATACGGTTCTATTTACCAAAAAATTTCCGATACTACTATGGATATCATCTATTTAGAGCTGTAGGTATTGACAAGTGTTTTTATGCCCATATGCTTGCATTATGCAGGCTTTGATGTTTTTACTGTTGACAGGTCAGTTGTTTTCTCCAGTTACCGGTCAAATTGGTGCGGGCCAATGCTATGCTGTGGCTTGTGTTGACCTTGATAAGGATGGAGCATTTGATATTCTGACAGCTTCCTCAGACGGGGTGAGATATTACCGCAATCTTAACAACGGAAGAGTTTCATTTAGTTACAAAGGACTTATCTTCTCAGAGCATTCCAAGGCGGTACTAGCCGGTGATTTTAACAACGATGGTTTTATAGATATTTTTGTACCCTGCACAGGTCGGGATTTTATACTCCGTAATCAGGGTAACAATTCAGATTTCACGACTCTTGATTTTCCTGAATCGGCAAACAGCGCATCGGCGTCTTTGGTTGATTTTGATAGAGACGGTGATTTAGATATTTGCGTACTGACATCTTTAGGCGCGCATCTTTACCGCAACTATGTTGATAGCTTTTCTTTAGCAGATAGTTTCCCAAACGCATATGCTGTTTCATGGGCGGATTATACAGGTGACGGTTGGGAAGACCTTGCACTTGCTGTGTCTTCCGAGATAATTTTCTACAAATGTTGGCATACAGCCAATGTTGTAGATTCCTTTTCTAAGGACGTGACTATAGCGGCTAGGAATCCAAGGGGGCTGTGTTGGGCGGATTTTGATAATGACGGTCATCTTGATTTGGCTGTTGCCGATTCCCTTGGGCCTAACATAATTGTCAAACCGACATTAAACTGGGATGTTGATACTGTAGAAGCGGCAATCTTGCCTTCTGTTTCGGTTGCGGCAGGCGATTTTTATGCAGAGCAGGGAGCGGATATTCTGTTCGTTAACTCAAACGGGGCCAATCACATTTACAAAAGGTTGAGTTCTGGAAGCTTTGCTACAACTCCCGACACCCTTAGTTCAGGCTCAGCTATTGCAAGAAGCGTCGCCATAGCTGATTTGGATAACTCAAACGGTTGTGACCTTATTTTGGTTGGCTCAGGCGGAAATATCATATATAAAAGCGAAACATCCAGAGCTAACCGAATTATCTTGACCCTTCACGGAAGGGGAGACAGGTTAGCCAGCCTATCAAACACAATTGCCGCGGGCGCTAATCTAACTCTTTATCGTCAAGGCTCAAATGACATTTTAGGATTTTGCCAGTTGAGTGCTGGAAGCGGGCGTTACGGTCAGGATGCGCCTCAGGTATCATTTCCTGTTACCGGAACTACTGAAAACTATAACTTAGTTATTCGTTGGCCGCGTTCACTGGTAAGGGATCAGGTATCTGTCAGCGCATTGCCGTTTACGCTTGACGCTTTTGAAGATATGACTCCGCCTTCCCTTCCTTCTCCGGTAAGTTCTCCTTCTCATAGCCTCACTAACTGGAGCAGCAATAGGCAAGTTCGTTTGATATGGAAACGTTCTGTAGATCTCTTCGGAAGCGGGCTTGAAGGTTACAGTACGCTATGGACACTTGATACCAATCAAACCCCTGATAAGCATGTAAACCTAGCGGCGCCCGATACTGATGCTGTGTTGACAGCTACATGCGAAGGTGATTCCTGTTACTTTATAATCACTGCAATTGATTCTGTGCATAATCAGTCGGCCTCAGCGCGCTATGGCCCCATGAAACTTGACTTCACTCCCCCACAGGGTGTGGCTTCGGTTCAACCTTCATCGAATAAACACCTCAATTACCGAAGGCTCAGTTACACATGGAATAAAGGCTCAGATACCCTTTCAGGCCTTAAACAATACAGCTTGCAGGTATCGCGTGATTCTTTCTTTATAGGGCCTTTGCTTGAAGATGAATCGCTCAATTATCCAGATACCACTTTCCTTTCAGCGAAATTGATAGACGAAGGTAACTACTATTGGAGAGTTGTCGCTACAGATAGTGCAGGTAATAATTTCAATACACCTCCCTCAGGGTTTACGATAGATACAACAGCTCCGTTTATTCAAGACTACTGGCCTAAGGGAAGCAACCCTCCATTACCAACCAATACCGATATTGCCGTTGTTTTCAACGAAAGAATGGATACTATAGTTACTGCAAATGCCGTTCATTATGCCTTGGTTGCCTTACCTGCCAGGACTCCTATTCCCTTTGATGTTTATGTATCAAAGGTGGGAGATAGAATAGACCCCAAGAAATTTATTCTAGACCCATCTAACGATTTAGCAGGAAACACCGAGTACGAAGTTACCGTTTTTGCATACCCAACAGCCGCTCCACAGGATTTGGCAGGCAACCGTATGGCTCCTGATAATTCCATTACATGGACGTTTAGAACCGATTTAGCTGCAGATAACACTGCTCCGTGGATTAAATTTGTAGATATTAAACCGAATCCAACAGGTGGAGCTTCAAAAGTACGCGTAGAGGCATTGGTTGACGATTCGGCTACCGTATCATCCGCTCCTTCAATATGTTATTTCAAAATCGATAATTACGACTCCCTCCATTACATGGATATTAAAACCGGAATTCCAGATTCTGTTGTGGAAATTTTTGAATATGAGTTCGACATCAACTCCCTTGGTTTGTCAGACGGAGTGCATTTGTTAAAATTTAAGGCGCGCGACGAAAGTAAAAACTGGAGTGATGAATTTACAGATACCCTCTATATCTCAAGGGATACTAAGCCGCCTGCAATAACTGTTTCGAACCTGCACGATTCATTGTATGTGGGGGATATCTTAGAGGGACGTGTTCGTTCTTCAGAGCCTTTGGCAAGCCTTAGGCTCGCCTTTTCGCAGCTCACCTATACCGATACCTTCTATGATACCGTTGCTGTAGCTCTTGCTGCAGATTCAAGCTCTATCCAATACTTTATACCGCTGAAGGGTTTTCCTTCGGGGCTGATAACGGCTAAGGCAATTGGTACAGATAGAGCAGGAAACGACGGTAGTGATGAATTTGAGTTTCATCTGTCAGCTAAAAACTTACTTGTTGACAGTTTGGTTTTTGTTGCCCCTAATCCGGTTATAAACAATACACTTAACGTGTTTTTTACCCCTGGCGATAGGGTTACGGCTCATCTGTATGTTTACACAATTGATGGTCAGCCGGTATGGACACCTGAACCTATGAAGAATGTTTTAGGCGGTAGACGAAGTTCATTTTCGCGTGATGTATCAACTTGGCCTTCAGGGCTTTACTTCTTTAAGCTTGAGCTTGTTCACAAAAGCGGTAAGAAAGCTAGGGTCAAAAAAGCGTTTGCGATTGTAAGATGAGTGCTATATTTCTAATTATTATGTCATTTGCCTCCCCGGGTGTAAGGGAGTTGCTTGTTCCAGCTTCACCAATGCAAGCGATATATGCTGAAGCTTTAGTAGCCGCCCATATTTCAACCTCCTATTTGGTTAATCCTGCCCTTGCCGCCCGAGAGCGTTACTCTATTGTCGAGGTAAATCACACCGAATGGGTTTTGAATACCCGTAAAGAAAGGCTTGATGTTCTTCTGCCTATGAATTGGGGTACGCTTGGATTAGGACTTAAGGGTTTTCACGTTTGGGATTTAGAATATCGTCAATCTCCTGACGATAAACCGCAGAAATTTGCCGCCTATAACGCGGGAGTTTCTCTTAGATATGCCAAGAATTTTGGCAGTTTATGCCTTGGGGGAGAAGCAAGTATTTTTTCAGAGAAAATCTACGATTACGCGGCGACGGGATTTGAAGCCTCTTTTGGGGCATTACTACATCTTAAACCGTTTGCAATAGGGGCGTCTGTCGCTAATTTGGGAATGCCTGTAAAGCTTTTGAATGAATCAGTACCTCTCCCTGCCAAGCTTTACCTTGGCGCCTCATGGAGCGCCTCGGAAAGCTTTGATGTTTTTGCGGGCGCTTCCTATACCCCAGCGGATACTTCCTTTTCAACCTTTAACGCTTCCTTAGGTCTTAGAGGCCGACTGTTTGATATTCTGGATGTATATGCAGGCGCTGGTTATGGCGCTGTTCCTCATGTTGGAGGAGGAATAGGAATAAGCTATAAAATGTTCCAAATTAACTACGGCGCTTCCTTGAAACCTGGACTTGGACTTACTCATCACCTTGGGGCGAGTTTTACCATACTTCCCAAAGAGAAGGGGCCTGACGTAACCGTAGATATTGCGAAGAGGTACGTTGAACAAGGAAGACGTGAGTTGCTTGATAAAGATTATCAAAAGGCCCTTTTAAGTTTTGATGTAGCGTTGGTTTTTGCCCCTGAAAATCAAGAGGCGCTTGAGGGGTATCAAAAAGCCCTTGATTTGGAAAGAGAGCGAAAAATTAATCTTCATCTTGAAGAGGCGCGTAGCTTACGAAAAACAGGCGATTATCTGGACGCTCTTCGTCAATACGAGTTTATTCTTAGTCTTGAACCGAATAACGAAATTGCACTGGCCGGAAGAACGGATATGATGCTGAAAATTAAAGAAGCTCCAATATTTACTCAAGCTGACTTACCTGAAGGTGCAATAAACCTGTTTGAAGCCGGTGTTAAAGCCTTTAGAGACGATAACTTTGTTAAAGCTTTAAGTTATTGGAAGGAGCTGAAGGACAATTATTCTTTAACCGATGAAATAAATCCTTTCATTAATTTGGCTGAAAAACGTAAAGCTGAGCAGCTTGATAGCTTGATGCTTGTTTCATACAAAGCTCGCAGGAATAACGCTCTATTAAGGGCATTAAAACTTGCCGAAAAGGCCTTAAAGATTGCCCCCGGTGATCAGCGGGCGCATACCCAACGGGAAGAGTTGATAACCTTAATTTACCGCAAGGTTTCTACTTTAAGAAAAGAGGCTATTGAATATTTTGATGCGCGTAGATATAAGTTTGCTGCAGAGAAGTTTAACGCATTATTGGCGCTTGACCCCACAGATCAGGTTGCAAAAAGCTATTTACTTAAAATTGAACAGGAACAGCGTTTAACCAAAAAAGACCTGTCGGAACTTAATCTTACCGCTACAAATGCCTATGCATTGGGTGACTATGATACGGCTATCAAGTTATGGGAACATATAGTATCAGCAGATTCCACATTCCCTAACATAAAACGTAATCTTAAGCGTGCAAAGCAAAAGAAAGAACTGTTGGGCGATAAGTAATTATCGGATAGTTTAGGATTTTTTACAAGACTTAAATAAAAACACTGTAATTATAGGCATAAGTAATTATCTGATAATTTAGGATGCTTTAAGGAATTGAATTAGACTAGCTTGAATAGTATGGGAGGGAATTATCCCTTTAATAGCGGCAAGGACGACAAGGAGCTAGGCAGTACTGGCTTGAATGCACAGGGGAATTGATTTCCCCATTAGATTCATGGGTAACTTTATATTCCTCACCTTTGCATCCAGTTCTTCATCCTCAAAAGTGGCCGCATTTTTTTTATCCCGTTTCTTACTTTTTAGTCGGCGCTAAATTAAACTTTACATCAAGTTCCTTATATTCAACCAAGTGTCGTTCCTTTCGTTAATCGTAAGGATAGTATTCCTAATTTATCCAATTCTCTATAAACTAGTGTAACAAACCTTGATAATTAAAATAGATTTTGCGTATATTTTAAGTGAATTTTATCTGCTTTATTCTATCCATTATCTTAGCGGCAAACAAAAACTGCAACCCGCATTATTTTTCTTGGAATAATGATCAACTTTTGAGTAGTTTTTGACTACCTTTTGACTAACTTTTGATAAGCTTTTCTCGCGAGCATTTAAGAATAATGTAGTTTGCTTTTAATACTATGCGGATGTTTCTCAAAAACCGAAAAATTAAGGCAACTGACGTAAATCCAATACTTATGCGGGCAACAAGAAGTGCTTGAAGGTTTATGGGCGGGCGGGATTGTTGTTGAAGAAACTATCTGTTTCCGACCAAGGAGAAGGTGTTTCCTGAACGCTGGCTATTCGCCAATAGTACCATTTTTGTCCGGTTAAAGGAGAGGTGAAAACTTCTAAGTTAAGTAGATACGAAGTATCGGAGACAGTAGAGTCAAGGGCAGGATTGTTAAAAAATCTGTTGCTTGCTATCTCAAGTCTGTAATTATTTGCTTTATTGACCCTGCTCCAATAAAAAATAAGGCTGTCGCCAGAGGCTGTATCTCCTGATTTCGGAAGCAAAGGCTGCGGAGGCGCAGGTTCAGCTATACAAGCCATCAAACTTAAATAAATAGACGCTAAGATTAGTTTTTTCATAACTTACCTCATTCAGGAGAATCTTTACTCCTAGTAGACTCAAAAAAAATATTTACAATAGTGTAAGCGTTTTATAGAGCAGGTCAAGGAGTTTTAGAACTATTCATAAGAGGGTATTGACACTCAGGTTTAGCGCCTTATTATAGCTTCTATGTCAGCAGGTACTCCTCTTAGTGACTCCGAAAGGCAGGCTCAGAATGCAGAGGACATAGCTTTGGTTGAAGAGGCCATTCAAGGAAGTCGTCGAGCGCAGCGGGAAATTGTTAAGCGCTACCAGGGGCCTATTTTTGCCTATATTTACAGGTGGATGCACAACCGGGCTGACGCTGAAGACCTTACTCAGGATGTTTTCATTAAAATGTTTAATAAACTTGAGACTTATTCCAGACAGTCTAGTTTCAGGGCTTGGCTATACCGTATTGCGCGTAATCGAACAATCGATCACCTGCGAAGAAAACGTCTTCAAACAGTAGATATTGAAAATGTTACCATAGAAGACAAGCAGAATCCTGAAGAGGAGTACGATAAAGCAGAGCAAAAAAATTTATTGGAAAAAGCTATTTCATCACTGCCAGAGTTGTACAGAGAAGTATTGCTTCTAAGACACCGTGATGAATTGAGTTACGAAGAAATAACCGATGCAACCGACCTTCCTTTGGGTACTGTAAAGGCTCGCCTGCATAGAGGTCGAACATTGTTGCGCAAAAAGCTATTGGAGGTGAAACTTTTATGACTAAATTACCGTCTGTCAATGTGATGGATTGTGCAACGACCAGAAAATGGATACAGCGTCAGCTTGACGGGGATAGCCTTCCTCCGAAACTGAAAGAAAAATTCAATGCACACCTTAAGTCATGTAAATTGTGTAACTTATTTGCAAAGCAACTTTCAGAAACAGTGGAAATGGTTCAGACTATACCTTATCCTGCGCCATCTCTTGGATTTCAGGCTCGTTTGATGAGAAGCCTAGGGCTTGCTCCTCTGCCTGTTTGGCTACGCTGGTTTACCGGATTTGCCTTAGGGTTTGTTTCACTGTGGATAATATCGCTTATTACGCTTGGCGAATCCCTGTCTTTTGGTCTATTCAAACAGCTTGGTTGGATAACACGTTTCTTTAAGTTTTCTAAGGAACTCTTCGGATTTGCCCAAGGTCTTGATGCACTTACAATTCTACTGCCTGTTGGAATAATTTTCACTTTGGTCTTTTTGGGAATCCTATCCTCCCGTATGATGCACAAGTCTCACCACGCTACCCCTAGAAGTATTTAACGGGGGCTGAATGCAAATTCTTCTATACGTATTCTTATTGACATCAATACAGGGTATGTCTATAGATATTGCTGTAGACAAGGGGCAGGTAAGCTCTGGTGAATCCATTGCCATAGATGAAGATTCCACTTATGTTGGCGATATCCTTGTTAAAAATAACGATGCAGTAATTAAAGGTAATGTTCGTGGTGATGTTGCTGTTAAAGAAGGTTATCTTAAGCTTAAAGGCAAGGTGCGCGGTGATGTCGCTTTAATGAATTCTAAATACGATATCAGCGGAGTGATTAACGATGGGCTGATTTCTATAAATTCTTGCGGAAAGGTAAGTGGAATTATTAAAGGTGACGTAGTATTAATTGGCGGAGGACTTAACCTTGATTCGGCAGCAATAGTAGAAGGAGACGTCTCAGTTATAGCAGGTGACTACCATAAATCCGACTTTGCTCAATTAGAAGGTAAAGAACAGATTTCAGCGTCGAACGGTTTTGCAAGATGGGTTGCTGATTTATTTTCAAATATCTTCAAGGGGGTAGGAGGCCTGAAAACGGTGATATTGCCGGCATCGGCCACGAATCTCAATTCGGTCTTGCTTGGCTTTATATTTATTGCATTGCTTTATGGAGCAGGTCTTGGGTGTTTGTACGCTTTTCCGAAGTGGCAGCGTCGTTCGCGTTTGCAGGTTGAGCGTTATTTCTGGAAAATGCTTTTGACCGGCGTTATCTTCAGAGTAGCCGCATTTGCTGCGGTTTTGATATTTGTTATATCGGTAATCGGATTAATTATTATTCCGTTTTATATTTTGTTCTGGATTTTTATAGCACTCATGGCTATACCGCAGACAGCTTTATGGCTTGGCGCTAAAATAAAAGCGTGGTGGAAAATTAAAACTTCCTCCCAGATACTTCAATATTCCCTGGGCTTTGTTTTTCTCTATCTTTTGACAATTCTTGCGCTAATCTTTTCCTTGTTCGGTGAATCAATAATTGCAGTTGTTCGCATACTCAAGGTTCTTGGATTTCTTGTAATCTTTGTAGGAATAACCCTGGGGCGCGGTGCTATAATTTATCAGATATTTTTTCCAAAAGAGGCGCGGGCTTTAGATTAGGGAAATAATGATGCGCTCCAGAAGGAAAAAGGGTTTGCTTACAGGCTTTAAGCGTGAGTTCGCAGATGTAGTAAATAAATATAATCGCAGGAATGGTCCTCTTTTAGCCAAAGGTCTTGGGTTTAGTTTTTTGTTTGGACTTATCCCTATGCTTTTTTTATCCGTATCTCTAACCGCTTATTTATACAAGGTTACTCCCGGTCTACAGCGTTTTATAATGGAAGATTTTTTGGCTTTTATTCCTTTTGGAACTAGACAAAACTTGGTATCTCATGTACTTAATGCATCAAATAGCTGGGAAACTATTGGCATTATGGGAATTTTGATTCTTCTGGTTGTTGCAATGACCCTGTTTGATTCAATAGAGAGAACAATGGCCACTATGCTTGACGCACCGCGTCGTAAATTCCACTTCGCTAGATTAATTTCTTTAGCCCTGATGGTGGGAGCTGTTTTGGTATTTTTTGGGGCGGCAATTCTTTCCACTGTTACAACGTATTTTAGAAGCGCATTTAATATTTCACAGGGATTGGTATCATGGGGCGGTAAGCTGATGTCATGGTTGATGTTCGGATTGGTGCTTTTGGGGTTTTTCTATCTGTTTGCCAGAAGACGTCTTAAGTTTTGGCCTACTTTGGGAATTGCCCTCATTACTTCACTTCTCTGGCAGCTTGTGATTTTTGCAGGTTCCTCCCTAATTAAATATGCGGGAAGAAAGGTTATAATATATGGCGCCTTGGCATGGGTTACCGCTATTTTGTTGTATCTGCGAATTCTGGCTGAATTGGTGATATTCTCAAGCCTTTTTGTAAGTAGGGCTTCACCGTCAGACGCTTAAGCTTAAGTTTATTCCATAGTCAAAATCTCAAACCTTACCCACAAGAGTTAAAGTTTTTCAAACAAGAATAAGGCATTTAGCTACACAATGCTCTTAAGATAATAGCGTTTTATCCGTACCATTAACCCTATAATCGCCAATGAAAAGCGAAACCTTATAATTTAGCTTGCAGTTACTGTTAATGTAGGAAGTTTGCTTTGCGGGGTTGAATTTTCACGAATTGGCAAACCCATCATAGAGGAAACTAAAAAGGGACAGTCTTACAAGACTGTCCCTTAATTTTATTTAAGGTTTAGGGTTAATTAGTCTACATTTCACCGAGAATTACAAACTCAACCCTGCGATTGAGATCGCGTCCGGCATTGGTAGTGTTGGGAGCAATAGGTTTGCTTTCCCCGTAACCGCGGGCTAACAAACGTCTTGCGTCAATTTGATGGTTTGTGACGAAGTAACTGACTACCGATGCGGCGCGGGCTTCAGAAAGTTTCTGGTTGTATTCGTCAGAGCCTACGCTGTCAGTATGTCCTTGAATCTCTACGCGGATAGAAGGATTTTCCTTGAGAATTTTGGCAGCTTCGTCAAGCACGGCATAACTTTCCGGTTTGATAGTAGATTTACCAGTATCAAAATAAATACCGCGTAAAGTGATGCTCATGCCTTTTTTAACCAGTTTGAATTCCTTTTCGGTAACTTTGTCTTCTGAAATTACCAGTGGTGAGGGTTGTTCAATGTATCCTTCTGCTGAGACAATAATTGCATAAGTTCCTGCGGGGAGGTCGGCTTTGAATACTCCGGTGGCAGGGTCGGCCTTGATAGGAGGAATATTGGCGTCAGGGAACTTGATAACACCGGCAATTGGTTCTTCTGTCTTACGGTCTTTTATCTGTCCTAGAAGTTTGCCTACAACCTTGGTGGTCTTAAGGGCTAAATCCAAATTGGCGGTTTTATTCACTTCAACCTGAATTGTGTTGATAGTGGGAAGGAAGTCAGGGGCTGAGGCTTCAACCGACACCACGCCGGTGGGTATTGAATCAATGTGGTAGTATCCGTTATCATCAGAACGTACTGGAGCTATCTGCAGACCTTTTAGTTTAATTACCGCTTTAACAGGTTTACCGGTTTTGGCGTCTTTTACCACGCCGGTGATAGAACCATAGGTATGTTTGGGCATCAGTTTAATACCCTGAGTACTGGTTTCATCTTCCTTGACAACTATTGGGAAACTTGCATCGCGATAACCCTTGGCTTTGGCTATTACGGTTATGACGCCTACGGGTACTTCATCAAACTGGAAAACGCCTGTGGTAGGATCAGTTATAACCGGTTCAATATGAATGGATGTATCACTAAAGTATACCTTTGCGGCAATAGGAGTGCCTGTGATATTATCGCGAACAGAGCCGGCTATTACACCTGTTGGAGGTTTAGGCGGGCGTAGGAAGGGCGATACAAAATTGATGCCAAAGATACCCTGGAAGGTTGGGTCTTGTCCCAAAAGGGAGATATCCAATCCTAAATCCAGTCCCATACCAAACGGGAAGGTAAATTTGATGCCTGGGGTAATTTTTAAGGAGTGGCGTCCAAAGTTAAAAAGTGAATCCGTTCCTTGAACAGTGGTCATTTCTAAAGTTACCGCATAGGTTTTGGCTGGCAGTTCTAGCCCAACTCCCATTGCAAGGGAATCGGAATCATAATTGGCGGTGCTTCCAAGATATGAGCAATTAGCCACAATATTGAATGGAGCCGCAATGGAAACATCGGCAAAGTCAAAGCCTAGAATAAGGCCGCCACCATAGCCGAAGCCTGGTTTTTGTCCTGCCGGGGTAAGGCCGAATCCCTGGCTAAGAGAGCCTATGGAGCCATGCCCCATGAGTCCTATTTTAAGGACTTTGATACCTATAATGCTAGTCTTAAAACCGAATTTCGTATTGTAGAAGCCCATTCTGGTGTGAGAAAACTTAAAGTTATCCGCCCAAATAGCATAGGTTGGCGAAATCCAGAACTCCATCCACTCCAGAGGAGCAAAGGTTACACCGCCTCGCATTGCGATTTGGTTCCAATTGGTATCTTGCACTTCTCTCTTTATCAGGGTATTATGTAAAGATAGAGAAAGCATACCGTAACCGTCGGTTTTCGTATCGGTTATTCGATAAAAACCGCGAGAACCTCCGATTGCCGGAAAGGCAAAACCTACAGCTACTCCCAGTAGCAGTAATCCTAAAACACGCTTGAACATCAAGCCTCCTTTTGTTTCATTAATATATCATTTTAAGGAAAACGCATCACGTGTCAAGAAGTACTGTTTAGATAACAAAAGCAAGAAGATGATTTAGTTTGTAAATTTGAGTAATTAAGCGTTGTTATCGCTTTGTTCGATTTCAAAAATAAATCGATAACCTTTAGAAAATCACATAACCCGTCAATGTACCAAAAAGAAAATCTTATATTTATCTTGGGAGCTTTCATGTTTTCTCAAGTGTTCTGCAAGATATAACTACATTGACAGCGCGGTTGTTTTTCTATATTTAAGCGACAAAACCTTTCAGCACTGTATCATCAGCCTATTTTTGCTCAAATGTATCAAAATTAGTTCACAGCCCAATAGCGGTGTTAGAGCTTGACAAGTCCCTATTTTTTCAATAAACTTTTACTGTGTCAGCCGAAAGGAGGCGTGATGGGCAAAAAGGTTATACTAGCTTCGTTGCTATTGACCTGCGCTCTGTTTGCCGAGTTTAACCGATCGTCGGTTTTAATTGATATACCTACAGCATATGTGCTGCGACATAATGTAGTACAGGGAACGGTTGTTGGCTCATATATGCTGCAACCTGTAACCAACGTACCTACTTATGACGTAGATGTTGCCGTTGGAATTGGTTTGGGGAATTTCCTTGAGCTTTCGCTTTCAGCCTATACCCTACAGCATTATTCGTTGGGCATTACAGCTATGGTTTTGAAGGAACAGGAATATACCCCGTCTATTGCGCTGGGAATTCACGATATTACTTGGTACCCATATATAGGCTCTTTTGGTGGAGGACGTAATACTCCGCCTGGGGATAACGATCCTGAAAACAGGGTTATCGCCGGGAAACCTGGATTTTTATATTGGGAACAGAGAGAATTCTTCAGTGCCTTTGCAGTGGCATCTAAACAGCTTGGAGACTACTTCAGATGTCACGTAGGTATTGGACGAGGCAGATATACCGGTTATGATAACTTCTCCAGAAATTTCAATACCGATATAGCCAATAATACAGCTGTGTCTGAGTTCGCCCTTGGATTGTTTGGTGGCCTTGAATTTAACTACCAAGGCTGGCTTTCAATTGCTGGTGAATTTGACGGACGTGATCTTAATTTCGGAACAAAGCTTGGATTCGAAAACTTTGAAATCTATTTAGCTATGACTCGTTTGGAAAACCTTGCGCCTGCAAGTCAATATTCACCACGTTTGGTAGCAGGATTTAATTTATACACTACCCCGCATTCCAGAAATACTAAAGGAACAAATATTATTGGTAATGTATTTTATCCCGACGGTTCTCCAGCAGTGCAAACAAAAGTGGAAGCATTTACAGAAAGTTATAATCAACAGGTGAGCACCCTTGATAAGGGTGCTTACAAACTTAGAGCGGTTCCCGCAGGCAAAGTAACTATAGTTGCGTCCGCCGAAGGTTTTAGAAGTAGGCCAAAGGATTTGATGCTTAAGACAAACTCTCATTCGCCAATCAATGTTAATTTGTCGTTGATTGATATACGAAACAAAGGCTCTATTAAAGGCGCCGTGAGAGATGCCGAAGATGGCTCAGGAATAATTGCTAATGTCTATGTTCTGGAAAATGGTGATGTTTTTCGTGCAGGACCTAGAGGCGGTTCTTATGAAATACTTGGCTTAGATCCCCGTAAGTATACTCTACATGCTGAAGCAAAAGGATATTTTGATCGCGATATAACCTTCCAGGCAGTTGAACGTCGATCTGTGAATCTTGACATCAATATGAAAAAAACCTGGATTATATTCCACTTCAAGCCCGGTGAGAAGATGATTGAGCCACGCTATGTGCCTGTTCTTGAAGATGTCGTGATGTTCTTAAAGAATAGACCAAACGTAATTGTAGAAGTACAGGGACATACCGATAGTGTGGGAGACGCTAAAGAGAATAGGAAACTTTCCCGCAAACGTGCAGCGGCGGTTCGTGATTATTTAGTGAAGCGTGGAATAAGTCCAAAACGGTTAATAGTCAAGGGTTATGGCGAGCTTGCTCCTATTGGTGATAACCGTACTGTTCTTGGGCGAGATATGAATCGCAGGGTTGAACTTAAGATTGTAGCCGAATAGAATTTTTATAAGATAAGAGACGGGTGTTGTCTAACTAACCATTCCATAAAAAATTAAAGAGAGATGTCGATCGCTAAGGTTGACATCTCTCTTTTATATGCACTACATCCAGTTTAATGTATAGCATCTATACGCTTCGCTCAATTCCATTTCTTTCTTAAACTTTATGATAAGGTATTCTAAAAGTTATTTTGGAGGATTATTTTGCCCTCTACCTTAATACTTTTCGAAAATCAGAAGGGCATTACGTACTTAAATGTTCGATTCAAGACTCTAAACCTTCTTTAGATTAACTTCACTTGACACCTTCTTTAATGCGACTATGCTTGCATTATGCGTATTCTTTGGATAGATGATGAAATAGATTACCTTAAACCGCATATCTACAGTTTAAGGGAACGGGGTTACGAGGTTGATACAGCAAACAACGGGCCTGACGGTTTAGAGAAACTTCGTGAACGCGACTACGACTTAGTGTTGCTTGATGAAATTATGCCCGGTATGGATGGAATTGAGACACTTTCTTGCATAAGAGCGGAAAGCGAAGATGTATTGGTAGCTATAGTTACTAAAAGTGAAGAAGAGGAACTGGTTGACTCGGCTTTCGGAAAGTTGGCAGATGACTTTATAATA
>Ga0256846_1000567_pt1 | contig 14592 bp, 9 predicted proteins | sample TevniametaG_FD_189098 | JGI IMG/M metagenome (GOLD analysis project Ga0256846, IMG submission 189098) | Tube worm associated microbial communities from hydrothermal vent at the East Pacific Rise, Pacific Ocean - Tevnia | ecosystem: Host-associated > Annelida > Integument > Unclassified ...
AAATAATAGATAATAAATTAATGGTGTAATACTAAATGATAGCACTTTTTTTGTTAATTTATAAATTTCATAACCTAACAATCATAGATTAACAAGTGGAAATTAAATTTTGTTTTCTATATATATTTTATAACTTTAAATGGTATGTTAATATAAAATTTGCTAAAAAAATATTAAAATATATATGAAGTTTTCATTATCACTTATTCTTATTCTTTTAATAAAACTAACTATTGCAAATAGTAATATAAGATTTGAAAATGGAGTTTTAGATATAAGAGGTAAGAATATTAATGATATCGGAATAATTGATTTTACTGGAGAATGGGAATTTTATTGGAATCGGTTATTAACACCAAATGATTTTAATAATGTAAATCATGATTCTTTAATATATATTAAAGTGCCGGGCAATTGGTCGTCGGTAACAATAAATAATAAAAAATTACCACCTCACGGAGCTGCTACCTACAGAGCAATAATATTAAAAGATACAGGTTATATTGATTTTGGTATTAGAATAGGAGGAATCGGCACTGCTTATAAACTATTTATTGACGGAAAAGAAAAAATTAAAGCAGGCATTGTCAGCACCGACAAAACAAAAGCAATTTCAGGGTACAAAGCCGATGTTGTTAATTTTACTTCAACAAATGACACCATAGAATTGATAATTCAAGTATCGAATTATAATTATGCAAAAGCAGGTATTTGGAATAATTTTAACAAAATAGGCTCTCAAAATATAATAAATAAAGTATGGACTCGAAATATGCAAATTTCAATTCTTATTATTGGAATAATGCTGATAATATCATTTTATCATCTTAGTTTTTATTATTTAAATAAAAATTTTGTATTTGCACTTTTTTTCGGTCTGTTTTGTATTATCATTATTATTCGAACTCTCATTGTCGATGAAATATTATTACTTGATTTTTTTCCGTCGTTCAATTGGATAAATCTTATTAAGGTTGAATATTTAAATCTTTCGGTAGGCAGCTTACTGTTTATATTATTTATATATTATTATTTTAAAGATAATTATGCCAAATGGCTCTTTTATACCATTGTTATTTTTGATATTATTTTTTCTGTATTAATCTTAATAACACAACCTGATATTTTTACAAAATATCTTAAAATAAATCAATTACTAATAGTGCTTTCATTAATATATTCATCAATATTAGTAGTTAGAGCCTTAAAAAATGGAACAAAGTCAGCCGGTTTTATGGCTTTGGGATTTTTAATATTAATGACTACCGTTATTAATGATATATTATATGTAAACAAAGCTATTGATACTATATATTTATCATCTTTCGGTTTTGTTATTTTTATAATTTCTCAATCTTTCATGATGTCAAAACATTCTTCAAATCTCTTTAAAGAAACACAAGATTTGGCATCGAAACTTAAACTCGCTAATATAAATTTGGAAAATATTGTTGAAGAAAGAACATCTAAAATAAAAGAACAACGCGATAAATTTTTTGAACAACACAGAATTGTTGAAGAACAAAAAAAACAGATAACAAGCAGTATTCAATATGCCGGTAGAATTCAAGATGCTGTATTAAACACAGCTAATGAAATTGATTCGATTGCTCCAAAAAATTTTATTATTTATCATCCGAAAGATATTGTTAGCGGCGATTTTTATTGGTCAAAACAAGTTGTTGTGGATGGAAAAACAATTAAGTTGGTTGCCGTTGTTGATTGCACGGGACATGGTGTGCCCGGTGCTTTTATGAGTATATTAGGGTCTTTATTGTTAAATAATATTATAAATGATTTAAAACAAATCCCAAAAGCATCGGATATATTATTGTTATTGAAAGATGAAGTTGTAAAATTACTTTACAATACAAATAAAAATCATTTTGTTAACGATGGAATGGATATGAGCTTGATAATTATTGATTATGACAATATGAATATTCAATTTTCCGGAGCTCACAGTTCAATATTTATTGTTCCTATTGAACAATCCGGTGACAAAAATATAATTGAATATAAAGGTGATAATATTTCAATAGGTTATAATTACAATAGTAAAAAAGTATTTACTAATCATACTATAAAAATAAATAAAAACGATATTATTTATATGTTTTCAGATGGTTATTATGACCAATTCGGAGGAGTAAACAACAAACGAATGCAAAAAAAAGAATTTAAGCGTATATTACTTTCAATATCAAATCATACACTTAAAGAACAAAGAATGATATTGGAACGAAAGCTCTTAGAGTGGAGAGGTAATACAGAGCAAATAGATGATATTACTGTTTTGGGATTTAGAATTTAAATTAAGTATATAAAATAATGAATATAAAAATCAGCAATATACTTAAAGATAAGAACCCGCAAATGGCTCTGGGAACAATTATTTGTAATGTATCAAACTCAAAATACAATACCGATTTGTGGAAAGAGATAGAAAATATTTGCAACGAAATACACAAAAAATATACTCTTGAAACTATAAAAATTAATAAACAAATTGAGGCTACACGAAAAATGTATTTGGCTTGCGGCAAAAAACCCGGCAGGTATCGTCCGGCAGCTGAAGCATTAATGAGACGGATAGTTAAAGGCGATAATTTATATCAAATAAATACACTGGTTGATTTGGTAAATTTGCTGTCGTTGAAAACAGGTTATTCAATAGGGGCTTTTGATGCCGACTTTATCGAAGGTGATGTTGAAGCCGGCATCGGTAAAGAAAACGAACCGTATAAAGGAATAGGCAGAGGACAAATAAATATTTATAACTTGCCTGTATTGCGAGACAATAAAGGAGCAATAGGCACTCCCACAAGCGATGAGGTGCGAACTGCCATCAGACTTGAAACAGCAACATTATTTGTTAATATTAACGGTTATACAGGAAAAGATGATTTACAGCCGGCTCTTGATTATGCCGAAAAATTGCTGATAAAATATGCCGATGCAAAAAATATTGTCAAACAAATAGTAGAGTAACTTCAATAAACAGTTCGTTATAACCTCTTTTTATTAAATACTATTATAGATAAATAGTCACTGAATTTGTCTAAATGACTTTTTAAAATTGCTACTCTATTCTGTTGTTAATCAGGCTTTGGCAAATTCAAATTCAATATAAACTTGCCAAAAACAGATTAACAACGGAGTTAATGATTATGTAAATAAATTAAAACTTAACCTGAACATTTACATAGATAGATTGAATATCATCAATAGTATTATCTTTTGGCATTGTGTAACGATAGTTTAAAGCAAGATTAACATTTTTTATGGGACAATACTCAACTCCACCGATAATAAAATCGCCGTCTTTGCTTAAATTCCACGGATTCGTGTCAACAGAACTATCAACAACATCGGATTGTAAATGGTCGAAACGGGCAAATACATTCATATTTTTAATTACATTATACTTGCCGTAAACAGAGTATCCGTAGAAGTTTTGTTTATCAATAGATTTATGATTTTGCTGATAATTATACTCTGTGCCTATACTGAACTTACTAAATTTAACTCCCGCAAAAGTTGCCAACGATATTTGGCTTGTGTCACTGTGTCCGTAAATATCGCCGTAAACTCGCAATGTTAAAAAATCAATAGGGTTAACCGTTACTCCCAAAGTATTTTTCAGTTGGTCGTCGTTTTGAATATATCCGTAACCTTCGCCATTGTTCAACGAATAATCGGCACTAACCCAATCGGCAAATTTATACGACATAAACATTCCTATATCAGCACTTGAACCAAATTTATACATGTCCTGATAACTGGGCAAAATATAGCGATACCCCCAAAATTTTTCTTGAACTTTAAATTGAAAGGCATCGGCAATACCGAATTTTACTTTAAAATTATTGTATTTATATTGTAAATATGCATTTTTAAAGAAAGCAAACCTACGTCCCACAACCAAATCGCCTGTGCTCATTTTAAAATCGGTAGGGTTACCTATATCTAATTTAACGCCTGCTGCAAAATGTTGGTCAATATTTACTTTGTATCCGAAATATGCACGGCGAACTTCAAAAGCATTGTGAGTGCCTATATCGGAAGCCGAAGTGTGAAAATTTGCAAAAATTTTACCCGACAATTCACCTTTTGCATACCAAGGTTTATTTTTTACTTGCGTAGAATCTTGTGCCGAAACACCGAAAAATGTTAATAACATAAACACTAAAAAGAGTAACTTAAAATTATTCATTATTCTCAGTTTTAATTAATAAAAATTTCACCGCAATAATATATTAATTTTTTGTTACTTAAATTAATTTATTGTTTTTTCAATGTTAAGTTTGTGTTAACACAATTTTTTCAAAACTTTATCATTTTGATAATTATTCATCATCAACTTATTATTGCATTATCGCATTTCATCATTGAACCATTGTATCATTAAATCATTGTATCACTAAATACTTTTACCGCAAAGACGCTAAGTCGCAAAGGTTTTTATCCACAAATTTCACTAATTAACACTAATTTATTTTTATCTCTGCTGCTTATTCGGCTTCGATAAACTCAGCCTCCGCTGTAACTTTCAACTTTATAAACCTTCAACTTTCAACTTATTACCGCATTATCGCATTTCTGCATTATCGCATTACATCATTGTATCATTGAACCATTATATCATTAAATTCTCAATGCCTTCTTTTACTCTTTTTCTTAGCCGTTTGTCCAAATAACTGTTCAAGCAAATCGGGACGGTTTATTTGCAAAAGACGCTGTCTTATTTTTTTGCTCTCCTGCGGTTTATACCAAAAAAAGAACTGCTTTTGGTTTCGCTTTTCGGGTTGACTTTTTGCTGTAAACATTTTTTTACTCGAATAAGGGTCTATTCCTGTATAATAAATTACAGTAGCCAAAGTCATAGGTGTAGGTGTAAGGTCTTGAACTTGTTCGAGTTTAAAATCAAGTTTTTTTGTTTTCACCGCCACATCAGCCATATCTTCTTCGTAACATTCCGGATGACTCGATATAAAATACGGTATTATTTGCTGATTTAGACCTTCGTTTCTGTTTACTTCGTCGAATACTGTTTTTAGTTGTTTAAAAAGCTCAAAACTTGGTTTTCGCATCAACTGCAAAACTCTGTCGGATGTATGTTCGGGTGCCACTTTCAACCTGCCCGACACATGATATTTTATCAGCTCTTGCAGATACTCTTTAAAATGAGAGCGTTTCTCTTCGTTTTTTTCAATATAATCGTATCTAATACCACTGCCTACAAATGCTTTTTTAATTTTCGGATGCCGGCGTATCTCTTTATACAGTTCTGTTAGTTGCGAATGGTCAATATCAAGATTGGGGCAAATTTTGGGAAACAGACACGACGGGCGTTTACACGATGCACAAATATCTTCGTTCATACCTTTCATCTTCCACATATTTGCCGACGGTCCTCCAACATCAGATATGTATCCTTTAAAATCTGGCATTCGGGTAACTTTATCAACTTCTTTTAAAATAGATTTTTTGCTACGACTCGATACAAATTTACCTTGATGAGCCGATATTGTGCAAAAACTACATCCGCCAAAGCATCCTCTGTGAATATTTACCGAATGGCGAATCATTTCATAAGCAGGAATAGGCGGTTTGTTGTGATATTTTGGATGCGGAAGCCGTGTGTAAGGTAAATCGTAAACAGCATCAATCTCTTTTTCGCTCAAAGGCGGAAGTGACGGATTCACAACAAGATATTTGTTGTCAAACTGTTGTATCAACCTATCAGACACATACTTATTCGATTCGGTTTCTATAATTTTAAAATTGTATGCGTGTTTGGTTTTATCGGCTAAGCACTCTTGATACGAAGATAATGTTTGTGTATTCCACTTTTTGCGTGAAGCAATATTTTCATCTTTATTAATAACAAATGCTGTTTGCGATACTGTTTGTATTTTGTCGATACTAATACCTCGTTGCATAAGTTCCACTATCTCTCTTATAGGCTTTTCGCCAAGTCCGTAAATCAGCATATCGGCTTTTGATGTAAGCAAAACCGACTGCATAAGTTTATCGCTCCAATAGTCGTAGTGTGCAAATCGCCGAAGTGATGCCTCAATACCGCCTATTATAACGGGCGTATCGGGATACAATTTTTTAAGAATATTTGAATAAATGGTTACTGCATAATCGGGTCTGAACCCTGCTTTTCCGCCGGGCGTATAAGCATCGTTTGAGCGTAACCGCTTGTTTGCTGTGTAATGATTTACCATACTGTCCATACTTCCTGCCGTTACGCCGAAAAACAGTCGCGGCTTGCCAAGTTTTTTAAAATCGCGTAAATCGTCACGCCAATTGGGTTGCGGAATAACAGCCACACGAAGTCCCAAACTCTCTAATACACGGCTGATTACCGCCGGACCAAAAGCAGGATGATCGATATACGCATCGCCCGAAAAAAGAATTACATCCAACTCATCCCAACCCCGTGAGCGAACTTCTTTTATGGTTGTAGGTAACCAATCGGTAATGTTACAGCTACCGAATATATTGTTAGATTTTATCATCACTTAGAGGAAGTATAGAGAGATTATAAGATTTAATTCTGTTGTATTTATCTATCATTTGATAGTTAATTCATTTTTTGCCAAAAATAAGCAATATTTAACAGTTGAGCAATTGTTTGTTTATCGGTTAGCATAAGAATAATAGCTGATTGTTAAACTTCAAACTTACAACTTACGCTAAAGTTAAAGGGGGATTATAATTATTATTTTTATCACTTTTCAGACTATTATTTTTATCCCAATCCTTCAATTTCATCCTTTGTTAACCCTGTTGATTTTATAATGATTTCAATATTAACTCTATTTTTTAAAAGATTCTTAGCAACTTCAATTGCTTTCTTTTTTTCTCCTTCTTTAATTCCTTTTTTAATTCCTTTTTTAATTCCTTTTTCAAAAGCTGTATCAACAGAATTCTTAACATCTCTATAAGCATTCATACTAGCTTCGTATTGTTTGTATTCTTCGGGTTTTAATTTTGCTATTTCTGCTGTATCAAAAAGTTTTAAAAAAATTTGTTCTTTTAATTCAACCGGTATTCTATCTAATTTTGGTAAGTTTTTTAGAACAAACATCCATTTTTCGAAACGAGTTTCTAATTCTTTTTCGCTTTTATTGAATTTTGGCATTTCAAGATAGATGTAAGTTAGTTTATCGTAAAAAACTTCCTTTGTTTCTTGTTCTGCAAGTTTTACATCGTGCCTGTATTTGTTCGGGTCGCTTTCTTCAAAAACAAAATCTAAAATTCCGATTGTGTAAACTGATTTTAATTCAAAATTCCAAAATTTATCTTTATTTCTTGCTTGTTCTTGAATTGGAAATGTAGAGTAGAAAACAGTTCTATCTTTAAAAAATTTTTGTTCGGCTTTTTGCATTTCAACAATAAATTGTTCTCCCATTTCATTGGTGCAATAAATATCAAAAATTGCTTTTCTGTCGCCAACCGAAATTGGTAATTTTTCATTTGGAAGGTATGAAATTTCAGTAATTTTTCCTTCTTGATCCTTTAGCAATTCGTTCAAAAAATCAAGCAACAAGTCTTTATTCGGTTCTTCGCCAAATAGCCTTTTAAAACCATAGTCGGTAAAAGGATTTATATATTTTTCTCTAAATTCTATCATTATTATAAATCTTTTCCCAAAGATACGATTTTTTATGCTCTTTCAATTAGAGTTTTATTAAATTTTAATTCGTTTTTTTCTATCTTTTGATGTACCGCAATTGCATTTTATTATTTATAAAATAGCTGACTATCCTTTTTAAACCTTATTTAACTTTTTATTTGCCAACGTAAATTTTCAAAATACACTTTACAACAGTCAAAGTCAAAGTTTTTAATTACCATATCGGCTTTTTGCAGTTTATCGTTGTTTTTTACAATACTGTTTGATTTTGTTAAAACAACAAATATTCCCGGATTTATATAATTATGTGCTGCTCCCGACTCACATACAACTGCATTATGCTTAGGTATCAGCGGTTTTATTATTTTAAAAACAGCCTTTATATCGGCATCAACACATTGAACATAAAATACCTTTTCAGCTCCTGCATTCAGCATTCTTGAACTGTCTTTATGCATATTGGTAGTGTTTTCAATGCTTATTATAATTTGTTCCGATTGATAAATAATTTGTTGATTATCTGTTAATTTATGAAAATGAGGTGTGATTTTTATGGCGGTAACAGGTGTATGCTGTGATATTTGTTCTATTATTTTACAGGCAAAAGTTGTTTTGCCCACATTGCGGTCAGTTCCTGCTATCAATAGTATTTGCGGATAATTAATCATAATAAATCGGCGGGGGTATTAATATTTTTAAATTGCTCTATATCGGTAATATCAACATATTTGGTATTGATTTTTGATAAAAGATTAACAAGTTTATAATCATCGACGGCAATGGATTTTTCAATCTCAGGTAAAATTTTTTTTGAATAAACGGCAATAAGAGGCTCAACTTTACCGTCGGGCAGACGCGGCACAACGGCATCAAGGTTTTTATATTTTTGAAATTCCGACAGCATTTGTTTATACAAGGCGGTTGTAAGCTGTGGTGTATCACACGGAATAACAATATTTACATCGGTTTGCGATGCTTTTAAGCATGAGTAAAGTCCGGCAACAGGTCCTATGTTTTTATAAATATCGGTAATAACTTTGAATTTTTTTATTTTTTCGGGCGTATTGCTACTTATAATAATTGTATCTGCAATAGGTTTAATAACCGATATAGCATATTCAATCAACATTTTATTGTTGTAGCTTATAAATGCTTTGTCAGTTCCTATTCGCGAACTTTTACCGCCGGCTATTATTATTCCTGTTGTTTTCATAGTGTAAAAAACAAAGATAGCATAAATTAAGAAAAGAGTTTTTTGAAACTTTAAGAGATCTTTTTAAAACGAGGCATTAAGAGATTAGATAATTAAGATTTATCACGCAAAATTGCAAAGAAGCTTAACCACAGATTTATAGAATTTAAGATATTAGACTGTTAGAAACTAGAAGTTAGACTATTAGATACTTACTTTTAACTTTACAAACTTTTAACTTTCAACTCATTGTATCATTAAATAACTTTTAACTTTCAACTTTATAAACTTTTCACTCATTATTATATTAATAAAACACTAATATGATTTAACCCGATATTTTTCAAAGTGTTATTACTGTTTAACCCGATATTTTTCAAGGTTATCTTGTTTTTTGTAAAAAAATGATTTATTTTTATAATAAAAACAGACAGAAATGATAAGGCGAGATAAAAAATATGAGATTTTAGATGATTTTAAACGAAAACAAATAACCATTTTAATAGGAGCAAGACAAGTAGGCAAAACAACATTAATAAAAGAAATAATATCAGAACAAAAAAACTCTATATACTTTAACCTTGATATAGAGCAAGATTATATTTATTTCTCATCTCAGCAGAAGTTATTACAAAAAATACAATTAGAAGCAGGAACCAAAAAAACTTATGTTTTTATTGACGAAATACAACAAAAGCCTGATGCAGGACGATTTTTAAAAGGTCTTTTTGATATGAATTTACCTTATAAATTTATAGTAACAGGTTCAGGAAGTATAGAATTAAAAGAAAAAATAAATGAAGCATTAACAGGTAGAAAGCATCTGATAATTATGCCTTCTGTAACTTTTAAAGAGTTTGTTGATTATCGCACCGGCTATAAATACAGTAATCGATTATCTTCTTTTTTTGAAGTAGAAACAGAACAAACCGAAATGTTTTTAAATGAATACTTAAATTTTGGCGGATATCCTGCTGTTATTACTGCTGAAACAATTACTGACAAAAAAGAGGTAATGAATGAAATATTCAGGTCGTATATAACTAAGGATATATCTTTTTTGTTAAAAGTAAAACATCCTGATAAGTTTGTAAAGCTCATACAATTGTTGGCTATACAATCAGGATGTATAATAAATTACTCACAATTAGCTCAAGATACAGGATTAAGTGTAGAAACTCTAAAAACATATCTTTGGTATGCAGAGCAAACATTTATAATAAATATTGTAAAGCCTTATTTTACAAATTATAAAAAAGAACTTACAAAATCACCAACTGTCTATTTTAACGATTTGGGAATGTGTAATTTCAGTAAATCAAATTTTGGATTCAATATATCTAACGGTATGTTATTTCAAAATTTTGTTTATCTATTGTTAAAAGAAAAATACGAACAAGGATTAAATCATATTAACTATTGGCGAACAAAAGATAAAGCTGAGGTAGATTTTATATTGCATACTGATAAGGGAGTTTTACCCGTAGAAGTAAAATATTCTAACTTAAAAAAAACAACAGTAAGTCGTTCGTTTAGAAGTTTTATAAAAAAATACTCACCTACAACGGCATATATTATAAATTTAAGTTTAGATACAAAGATTATAATAGATAATACTATTATTAAGTTTATACCATTTTGGAAATTTATTGCTTAATATTATTATTTCTATTTGATTGTCTTTTTTTGAAAATTCAAGAACTCACGCAAAGTCGCGAAGACGCAAACGAGCGTGGCAATCTGTTTGCAAACATACTGCTATTTGCAAAGGGATTTCTCACTTTCGTTCGAAATGACAACTTTTAACAAGAAATAGACTGCTAGATGCTAGAATACTAGAAGCTAGATACTTACTTTTAACTTTACAAACTTTTAACTTTCAACTTATTGTATCATTAAATAACTTTTCACTCATTATTCCCCATATTCTTTCCACTGTTGCAGATAAGCTTTTCGTAAATATTTATACCATCTTTCGTCTTTAATGTAAGTTAAAACCTTTTGTTTTGGGTTGATATCCGAGTTTTGTTCATAATCAATTTGAGCAAGTTTAATACCTAAATCGGTTTGACTTGGTTTAGCCCACGAAGCTATATAGTTCTTTTTATAAAGCATATCAAGCAGATGCAATGCCGTATCGGTTTTATTTATTCCTGTGTAGAATCTTACTCCGTAATCAATCAGTCCGTTGTATTTACTTGTGATGATAAAATTGTAGAAATTTTTATGTGTGATACCGAAATTATTTTTACATGAGTCGTTGTAAAAAACGGTAAGTTTTTTGTAATGAGTCATGGCGTTGGCATACTCTTTATTTTCAAGTTTTGAGATAATTATATTCATCTCTTTTTGATAATATAACATTGAACTAATATTGGCAGCCATTTTGGCGGCAGCCGAATCCGACAAATTACAGTCGGAATCCGATTTACTTATATTTTTTGCTTTTCCCAAAGCCTGTTGTGCATAAATAAACTCTTTTTGCTCAATAAATTTACGTGCGGCGATAATCTGTACGTTGTAGGCATATTGCACTTTGTTGCATTTTCCTGTTTGCAATTTATCGCTTAAATTACTTATTGCTTCGAAACTTTCGGCACCGGTAAGTTTATACCGGTTGTATATACTTTTTGCCTGTATAAGTTTTTGTCGTGCATTTTCAATATTCAGAGCTTCAATAAAACTTTCGCCTTGAATACACAGTAATATTACGTAATTTGAAGCGGCAAACTTTATTTTCGATTGTAAAGATGTATCAGTCGCAATTTTATAATTTTGTTCAACAGCAACTGCTTCGTTGTAAAAAGCAATAGCTTCACGCGATTTATTGTTGCTTACGGCATCGTCGCCAATTTTTATCAGCTCACTGTATTTTAATTGTTGAGCATTTAAAAATACAGAGTCGAATTTATTGTTTTTGTCGATGCTGTTTTGCATTCTGAATTTTTCGGCAAAATTAAGGGTATTAATAGCAGAGTCGGCAAGTTGTTCTTTTATTAAATTTTCTGACTGAATTATCATATAGTTGTATTCGTTAATGCGAGCCTTACCAATTAACGAGTCGAGTTCGTAAGTGCAATATACCACTTCGTATTTATGGCAGGTTATATATGCTTGAGTAAAAGCATAAAGAGCCGAATCGGCGGTATTGTTTGTAGTAAACTTTTTTCCTGCATTAATCCATGCTGCATACAAATTTTTTAACAAATTGTGTTCTTTTTCTGCATTTTGAATATACGTGCTATGGGCATGACGAAATTGAGTCAGAGTATCGATATTTTGTTGTGCAGATTGCAATTCGCCATTTTTTATTTGTAATTCGGCTGTTTCAATTAAATGAGTGTAATATCTTAAAAACAATTTCCCGTGCATATCGTCAAATTCGCTGAAATGCTTAACACCCGGAATATTTTCGGCATAGTTTTCACATAGTTCAAGTTTTTTTACCGCTTGGTCAATTTTGTTTTCGTCAATAAGTTTTTCTATATTTTTAAGATAAACATAAATAACCGCTTCGGAAAGTTTTACACAGTTATATCGAGTATCAGTATCGGGTTTCAGCTTATTGAGAACCATTGAACAGGTGTCAATGGCTTTTTCATATAGCTTATTGTCAAAATCTAATTTTGCAAATTCGTAATAAGGTGGAGCATAAGTTGACTTTTCGGCTATTGATTTGTTGAAAAAAGATATTGCTTTATTTGTGTTTCCCCATTTTAGCCAGTCTTTACCTTTAAAGTAATATGCTTCGTGCATATTTTTAATAGTGTGTTCAAGCGATTTTCTTATTCCGCGATTTCTTACTTCAGTTTCGCCAAAATGAATTTTAAAGCGAATAGGGTCGTTGGCATTCAGGTTAAGATTACTTGTAAATCGTTGTGCTTTTATTTTATCGAGAGCCGATTTGTTTTCGATAGTTTGATTGAGCCATGTTTCCAGCATTTCCAGTGAATCGGTTCTTATTTTATTGAGTTCTTGATTAATCATATTCAGTTGTGCATCAGCATCGTAGTAGGCATCAACTTTTGCAAAAAAATCTTCGAGTTTTGAAACATCGGAGTTTGAGAAACCAAACGAAACACTGGAAAGATATAGTTTGAATTCGGTGGAATTAAAAGTGTTGTCAACTTTTTTATTTAACAAAAAACTTCCGTTTTTAAATTTTTGATTTGTTTTTGTTACAGTTTCTATAACTTTTCCGTTTTTATCTTCCCATACATAAGTATAACTGATAAGCGATGGTTTCAATAAGTTGTTTATATTAAAATTCAGATAATTAATCTCATCGGGAAAAACAAAATGTCCCACAGACAGTTGCAATTGTAGTTTGTCGGTGGTTTTTATAATATAATGATACTCTTTTACATTGTATTTCAGCACTGCTGTTCCTTGTGGTAGTGATTGGGCTTTGGCAACAAGTTCCAATACTCTATTGTTGTTGGTATTGTTTACCGATTGTTTTATTTCAATGGTTTTATCGATGCCTTCGGATAAGATTGTTTCGGTTTGTGCAAAAACGGTTACCGAAAATAATATTGTAAATAGAATAAAAGTAATTTTTTTCATAGTTGTTTTTTCTTTTTTTGAACCATATAAGGCATTTAAGAACATAATAAATAGTTTCGCTACGCTCAACTTTTTCAACATTAAAAATGTTAAGAAAATTAAAAAATTAAAGTTTTATTGTAATTTTCCATTATCAACTTATTATTGCATTTTAGCATTATCGCTTTAAATTATTGTATCATTTACTTCGTTGCAAATCCGGCTTCGATAAGTTTATACTGAGTTTATCGAAGTGCTCAACCTTCAGCATAACTTTCGACTTTCAACTTTATAAACTTTCAACTTATTGCTTTAACCACAAATTACACTAATTAACACTAATTTTTCATTTCTCTTTGTTGCCAATACCGGCTTCGACAAGCTCTCCGAAAAAATCGGAGTAAACTAGCCTCCAAGAACTGGTCACTGAGCTTGTCGAAGTGACTTTTAATAATAATCACTGTTTTTTTGTTGCAAATTTACCTTCGATAAACTCAGGCTCCGGCATTACTTTCAACTCATTATCGCATTTCTGCATTATCGCATTTCATCATTGTATCATTATATCATTTTCTTCGTTGCCAACCCGCCTTCGACTATGCTCAGGCTCCAAGCTAACTTTCAACTTTACAAACTTTTAACTTTTAACTCATTATTATTTTTTTGCTAATATAAGCTATTTAACAGTTATCTTTGTAATATTGTATAATAAGAAATTAACCGAGTTTTTAACATATTTGTAAGATGAGCGAAATAACTAAAAACCGAAAGATTGTAAAGTTTTTTGAAAATTTGAATCAATTTTTTCCGGTTAAACTATTGCTCAATCATTTAAAATACGACCATTTGGTTTTATTGTTATGGCTGTTTCCATATTTAGTAATATTTGAGATTTTCGGTAAAAAACTTGGTATCCCCACGCTTTTTTTGGCACCCAATTTCAACGGAAATATTGATATTTGGTCGTTTTTGTTTATGGGATTGTCAACGGGTAGTTTTATAATGGCTTATCATATAGCATCTTATATTTTGTTGGCACACAGAGTTCCTTTTATAGTTACGCTTTCGCGACCGTTTTATGTTTATTCATTAAACAATTCTCTTATATCGGTAGTTTACATAATATTGTATGTTGTTCAGAGTTATAAATTTCAGATAAACTATGAACTTTTATCAACACAAACAGCAATATTGAATCTTGCTT
>Ga0256846_1000568_pt1 | contig 14567 bp, 11 predicted proteins | sample TevniametaG_FD_189098 | JGI IMG/M metagenome (GOLD analysis project Ga0256846, IMG submission 189098) | Tube worm associated microbial communities from hydrothermal vent at the East Pacific Rise, Pacific Ocean - Tevnia | ecosystem: Host-associated > Annelida > Integument > Unclassified ...
GCACTGAAATTTTATATTATATTATTTATTTCATTTCTATTTCTATCGTTAGTGATTGGCTGGTTTGCTTACGACTCGGTGTCGGAAGGTTTGCCATCATTATCCCAATTGGAGAGTCCAAAGCAGGATTATGCAACACAGGTTTTTTCAGCAGATGGAGAATTGTTGGACCACTATTACAAATTTCGGAGAGTATCTCTGCCATTCGATAGTATTCCGTCCTATTTCATCAGGGCATTAATTGCAACTGAGGATAGAGAGTTCTACAATCATTGGGGCGTTCACCTAATGCGTATATTCAAAGCCGCAGTCAAAAATATTTTTGCGGGCAGGATAAAAGAAGGTGCTTCGACAATTACAATGCAACTTTCCCGCAATCTTTTCTTTACCCAGGAAGGAACGCTAAAAAGGAAAATTCGTGAAGCCGTTACTGCTGTTGCCATCGAAAAAACATATACCAAGAACGAAATTCTTGCAATGTACACAAATACTGTTTCATTCGGACGTGGTACTTATGGAATTAAAGTTGCGGCTAATATATATTTTGATAAAGAGCCTTCCGAACTTACTCTGAGCGAATGTGCTTTTCTTGTTGGTCTCCTAAAGGCGCCGGAACATTACAACGGACTTGTGGATTATGACCGTGCAATAGAAAGAAGAAATCTTGTGCTGAAATTGATGCACGAACAGGGACGGATTGACAGTTCTGAACTTCTGAATGCACTTGACGAACCGATTACGCTCTCGAAAAACACTATTAATCCAAAAGGTACGGAATATCTGGCTCCGCATTTTGTCGAAATGATTAGGCAAAATCTTAAACAAAATAAAGCGTTGGAGAGTTACGATATATATAGGGACGGACTGCTCATTTATACAACGCTAAATTCGAGAATACAGGAATATGCCAAGCAAGTACTTGAAGAGCATCTTACTAAATATCAGAAAATCTTTAATCGCTCTTTTTCCTGGCGTCATCATAAGAAATTGCTAAATATTTTCATAAAGAAAGCGATTCAATCGAATTATGAATATATCTCGGCAGATAAAGCTAATAAAAAATCAGTCGAACGGAAACTAAGAGCTAGCAAGAAATTTGTTGATTCCGTGAAGAATGCCGTAACAACAATACAAGCCGGCTTAATGGTTATTGACCCGACAAACGGGAATATACTTGCAATGGTCGGGGCTTCACCAAAATTTATGAATGAGAATCGAGGTTCAAAATATTCGCTCAATCATGTTACGCAAATCAAGCGACAACCCGGTTCATCGTTCAAACCATTTGTTTATACAACCGCCCTGATTGACGGAATGCAACCGACAGATACAATCGGTTGTGGTCATTATTCATATACTTTGCCGTCCGGCGATGTATGGTCTCCTTCCGGTGCCGGCGGTTGCGGTCCGGGCGAAACTGTAACAATAGCTGAAGGTTTGGCACGCTCAATCAATACTGTTGCCGCTCGAATAATCACACAAAAGACTTCACCGATTAGGGTAATTCAAATAGCCGCAAAAATGGGGATACGCTCGCATCTGTCTGCTGTTCCGGCGCTTGCCCTCGGTGCAGGTGGTGATGTCTCGCCTTACGAAATGGTTTCTGCCTACGGTACTTTTGTTAATGAGGGTATTTATCTTCAACCTTATTCGGTGAGACGCATTGAAGACCGCTTCGGAAATATTATCTATGAGAACAGGCGCAGTCCTAAAGCCTACAATGCCATTCCTCAGAAATATTCACATATAATGACTTTACTATTGCAGGGGGTAGTCAATCACGGTACGGGCTATACGGTCAGAAAATACTTTAAAGGTGTCGATGCCTGCGGCAAGACGGGTACTACTAATGATTATACAGACGCTTGGTTTGTAGGATATACTCCACAGCTTGTAGCGGGTGTTTGGATTGGCTTTGATGACCAGAGGATTACGTTTACAGGTGGATATGGATATGCAAGTAAAGCCGCCGCACCTATTTGGGGTAAGTTGATGAATAAAATATACAGCGACCCTGCATTGCCGTATAAGCAAAAAAGATTCTCGTTCTTCTCGGATTCCACTAATTCCATTCAAGCCTATATGAAACAGGATTCTTTGAAGAATGTCATTGAATAGTAAATAAATAATCTTTTATTAATATTTTGGGGTGATTATGAATAAATTATATATTCTGTTACTTTTATTTGGTCTTATGTCCTTTTCTTATGCCGCAGATAAGCAAATGTACAACAGCAGTAGGATTGAGCCTGCTTCGCAGGAATTTCTCAATTCAATTCGAGCGGAAATAACTAATGGTTTTGAGAATAATATATCTACCGGTACAGAGAGCAGTACTGCAATTGGCGATAATTCCGATACATTGAAAAAATATTTGAATAGAATGACTGTCGGAAGAATTTACGGTATTACTATCAACGGAACAACTTTACCTATGGTTGGTACAAATACTTTCACATATTTTGTCGGACAAAAATTTGATATTAAATCGGAGCATAGGAATAACTATAAATTAGCGGGTGTACTAATTCCTTATGCAATAAATGTATTAGGTGGCGAAACGAGAGATACTTCTCTTATTTGGGTTTTTCAATTGGATAATGACGGAAATATTGCCGGTGGTAGCCTGATGGCTAAAGGTAAGATTTATCTCGGAGATGCTGATTCGAGTTCTTCAAACAGGATTTTCTCTTATGCACCTATGGATAGCAATGGCATACTGAATAGCAATTTCCTTATATATGTTCAAACTAAGAATTTTAATTCTAAAGAAACCGATATTGTTGCTATTTGGGCTAATGACCAAGGGGACGGAAAGGGCGAAAAGCGTTCTGCTATTCTTGCTTGGAGCCAAGCAAATAAAAGCTGGCAATATGCCGCTTTTGCCGATTTGAAAATCACAATGGCAGATAAAAAAGCACCTGATTTCGATGTGCTTATTCTTCCGGTATTAGTGCCAAATACCAGCGATGTAATTGATAATAATCTAACAATTAACGGCTTGACATTCGGCGGTGTTTATCCGAACCCGATTAGTGAAAATGCAAGGATTGACTTCTCATTGGAGAAAAGTGCCAATCTGTCTATTAGTTTACTTGCCCTGAATGGTAGATTAGTAAAAAGTATTGCAAATACAGAATTTTCCGGCGGAGAGCATTCGATTGATTTTTCGACTGATGATATTCCAGCCGCTCAATATTTAATTGCGTTTCGCTCGGCATCGTCAAACTTCGCAATCAAAACTGTGATTATTAAATAAATATAAAATAATACTTCGGCAGGTTTGAAATCTGCCGAAGTATTATAATTTACAGTCAAATTAGAAATTATTTTATAGCGCCTTTACTCTTCGCCAATCAGTTTGCCGTTTAACAAGTATTTTTTACCTTTGATACTGTCTATCTTTGCTTGAAGTATATCGCAGGATAATAAATTATTTGTAGATGAGTGCCTACCGCTAAATACATTAATTAGTACTTCAAAATTAGGAGATGATAATTTGTCAAATTCCTTTTTTGATAGCTTCACGTTAGTAAATTTTGCAATTCTTGAATCCCACAATTCAATTCGGGAATCTCCAATACCAATCTTACCGAATTTTAAATATTCTTCACTTGTTGTGTCTTTTGGTTGACCGGAAAAATATGCTTGTACAATGACGGACTCTTTGTCTGTTTTCATTTTTTCTTCGGCATTTTTGCTTAATTTCACTTCGATTTCAAAACTCGGAATTAATATGGAAACGTCGACAATCAGCAAAGAATCAATTGATGATGTGCTTTCATTTTGTTCTGTTACTTCATCTGAAACTTGATTTTTATTATTACTCGAATTGTCGCTAATCACTTCTATTTGAGCGGTCTTTTCGGATTTGTTCTCGGAGCAGGATAATAACATCAAAGAAACAACAAATATTAACATAAAAAATCGCATAACTAAACTTTCAATTAAATTTAAAAATACAAAAATATATTATTACATTGATTGCATTAATCTTTATCTTTTATCATTTTATCATAAATAATAAAAGAAAGACCTATCAACATAGGCGGCAATGTAACAACCATAAACCCCGATAGACGCTGATAAGTACTGAAAAAGAGCATACCGATAGTCGCAAGTACCAATAAACTTATTCCGCTAAGGAATGGCTTTTTCCAAGTTACTGCAAGCACAATAATAAGTATCCAGGAAGGCAAACTATGAATAATGAAATCCATAAGTTGTTCGCCAAAATCCTGTGGAGTAGAGAATGCATCAAAAGCAAATAAAAACAGGAATGCTATGAAAAAAAATAATACACCTCTTGGTATCCATATCCACAACGAATTTTTCATATTTAGCCCTTTTTTTAAATAAAACGAATTAGTCCACTAATAGGGATATTATTCCTGCCTCAGCTGAATTGCCCATCGTAATTCAACAACAAACCGCCAATTAGATACTTTAAAACCGGTACCGTTTGTTGACATTTCGGATAGTGGTATCGAAAAATCAAAAATCGGTGATAAGAATATATTTTTTGATAATGAAAATGTAAATCCCAGAGCAGGCACTAAATAAAATTGTGGAGTTACGACATTCGGAAATTCGCCGTCCTCAACAATTACTTTTGACTTTCCGTCTTTAAATGTAACTTCTACAATTTCGCCGGAGCTTGGCAATTTTACAGTTTTCTGCAAAATTTCTTCCGAGTGTATTATCCCCGAAGAAATATTGAAGTCGGCATTAAAACCTAAACGCAAAAAGAAAAATTCCGCAGGCGACCATTTGATATACGGCATAATCATAAAATTTAGAAAATTTGTAGCCGCTTCTTGTCTGAATAAAATCGGTACTGTGTCAATCACATTTGTTCCACCAACAGTTGCAGTAAATGCACGGTCTTTATTATATTGGTAGGAAGCTTTGACGCCGAGTGAATTAATTCCGATTGCCGCTCCCCATTGAAGATAATATTTAATGTCCTCTTCGTAGAGCAGACCGAGCTTCCAACCGAAAGCACTTCCGTTCTCGAATTGCGGGCAGTTGCATTTTGTATTGAAAGCACCGCCTTGAATATTCTGTCCCAAACCGACAAAGACGCCTGTCTCTCTTTGTGTTTGGAATTTTTCTGGATTTAATGGATTCGACGGAGACTTCTGAGCAGACATTTCGGAATACGAAATAATCATAAATATTGATATTAACAAAAAATTTGTTATTTTTAAAAGATTGAATAATTTCATTAGCAATTCGTTTCTATTTTTTTACTTAATATTTTACAAGCACATGGATACTAATAACAATACAGAACAAAATTTACCGAAAAAAGAACAAGATTCTTTATCACAGACATCTGAAAACAATCAAAATAACCGTGATAATCAAAATGACGAAGATAGACGTATAATTAGTGGAGCGCGCTCGGCGGCAATTAGAATTTTAAGCAGATTTGAACGGAGCGATGCCTATGTTGACAAACTACTGGACTATGAATTTCGGGTGGGCAATTTATCTTCGCTTGACAAAGGATTGCTTAACGAGATAGTGCATGGCGTTATTCGTTGGCGTGCAAAACTTGATTGGGTGTTGATTGGATTTTACCACGGCGATTTCCTAAAATGTCTGAATATTGTAAAAAATGCAATGCGTGTTGCTTTATACCAAATTATGTTCCTCGACCGCATTCCTATTCCTGCGGCAATAAACGAATCGGTAGAAATTGTTAAACGCATTCAGGGCGATAGAACAGCCGGTATTGTAAATGGTGTGCTACGCAATATTGCACGCAATCTTGAGAATATACGCTATCCCGACCGTGATGATGACCCGATTTATTATTTATCGATTATTTATTCGCATCCACGTTGGATGGTGAAACGTTGGGTGGAACGCTTCGGTGAAGAGAAAGCCGAGAAACTTCTTTTCGTCAATAATCGCCGTCCTTATAATACAATACGAATCAATACATTGAAATCGAATTATGAGGAAGTTAAGAAAGTTCTTGATAATAATAATATGTATTATTTTCAGTCGAATTTCTTTCCGACTTCCATAGTTGTAAAGTCTTATAAACCGGAAATACCTTCTCTCGCTATTTTCAAAGAAGGCAAAATCACTATTCAAGATACAAGTGCTACACTTGCCGCACGGCTCGCTTCACCGAAGGAAGGTATGACTGTGCTTGATGTATGTGCGGCACCCGGAGGTAAATCTTTCTGTCTGGCGGAACAGATGAATGATAAAGGCAAAGTTATTGCTATTGACAAGTATCCCTCAAAATTGCGTTTTATCGAAGAGGGCGCGGAAAGACTGGGACTGACTTCTATTGAGACTATGTCTGCAGATGCTACTAATCTGGAAATTGAAGAGCCGGTTGATATGATTTTCGCCGATGTCCCCTGTTCAGGCTTAGGTACTATGTCCAAGAAACCGGATATTAAATGGAAACGCGAAGTCGAGGATATTATAGGTTTGGCAGATTTACAAAAAAGAATTTTGGACAGTGCCGTAAAAAATATAAAACCGGGCGGCGTGATTGTTTACTCTACCTGCACAATTGCACCGGAAGAGAATATTGAAAATATCAAATGGTTCTTGGATAAGTATCCCGATTTTGAACTTGACCCGGCTGAAAAATATCTACCGCCGGAGGTTTGTAACAACGGTTATATGCAGATTTATCCTCAAATCCATCATATCGACGGCGCCTTTGCCGCCCGCTTGATTAAGAAAGGATAAATATGGAAATCATCAAAGTTGGCGGCTCTGTACTCAGAACTCGACAGGGATTTGAAAGCTTTCTTAATATTGTCAATACATCTCGTAAACCCGTAACGGTTATCGTTTCGGCTTTTGCCAAGGCGACACGCTCTCTTACTTATGTTGCATCAGTTGCCGAATTGGGGCATAAGCGAAAAGCACTCGCACTGCTACAAGATATTTTCGAGGAGCATAAAAAGTTCACTCGACTTATTATCAAAGACCAATCGGCAATAATTGAACTATTTAATTTAATTGATGATGAGCATTCCGAACTTACTAAAATAATTGAGGGCATAGCAATTACTAAGGAGCTGTCCCTACGAATCAAGGACATTGTGCTTAGCTATGGTGAAAAACTCGCACTGCTTATTGTTAGCAATTACCTTGAATATAGCAATATAAGACATAAGGCGATTGATGCCGGTGATATTATTGTAAGCGACGAGCATTTTGCTTATGCTAAACCACTCGAAAACGAGACTGCAAAGAATATTGACAAAATACTTATTCCGGCACTCAAAAAGTATGATATTGTTATTATGCAGGGTTTTGTTGCCAAAAGCAAAAGGGGCGAAACAACAACAATGGGTATTGAAAGTTCCAATCTAACTGCTGTACTTCTGGCACGCTTGCTTGGATTGAAGCGTATTACTTTTTGGACAGATGTATGTGGGATTCGCAATTTCGACCCTGCAATTGTTAATGATACGGAGTTAGTCGGACGCTTAAATTATGCTGATGCTTTCCGCTTAGGTAAAGCAGGGCTGAAATTAATTTATCCGGCAATGATTGATTATACAAAAGGGAGTGATATTGAACTGATTTATAAATCGGCTTTCTGCAAGCCTGACGAACAAACAATAATTCAAGCTGGCAGGACATATTCGGAGCCGATAATTGTTGCAACACAAGGTAAATCTATTAATCGAATTAAAACAAATTCCGAAGCAGAGATTCGCAAGGCAATGATGAAAATTCGTGATATGTTGGATAGGAAAGTTTTTTCCGGTAGCTACCTGAAAATTAAAGATGACGAATTGATTTTTGTTAGTAATGACAGTGAAAAATATGAAAAGTTGTTCAAAGGATTCAATTATACAAAGGATACAAACATAAGCATTATTACATTGTTCAATGTGCCTTTTGACAAATTGGCGGCATTATTAATAAAACGCCGGAACGAGCGTAAAGTCTTTCCGGCATTGATTAAACTTATTGATTTCAGCGAAGATTATGTAGCAATCGGAATAAAGGAACGATATACCAAAACAGTCTTGTCGTTTCTCAGACGGCATATCGAAGCATTATAATTATTCTTTTTCGCTTTGCGGTTTATATTTCCAATCAATTAAGGCTGAAACACGTGCTTTCAGATTAGTATAGAAAATTGTATTAATTGACTTTGTGCCACCCGCAGTAGTCCCGCTATCCAAAGGATAATAACGCAGGGACATATTCAGATTGCCCGGAAAACGCTTATTCACATTTGCTACAATATAGAACTTGACAGGACGGTTTTGCTCGTCCACGCTTTCGCTCTTAATTGAAACAAGGTGAACGACTTCCTCACGATTTGACCTATTATTAAACTTAACGCCAAGTTTTTCAAGAGCATTCTTTAAATCTTTGCGAAATCGTCTAATATTTGCTTTTTTGTTAAACTTGTAATTCGCAGTAAAACTAAATTCCTGTATTTGCTTTTCGATAGCCGGCATAGAGTTATTATTCGAAGCGATAGGCATACCGGGGACAGCACCGGTTTCGCGTTTTACTCTTCTTCTTCTTCGTTTCTTTACTTTCGGCTTTTCCTTCTTGACTTCCTGCGGAGTATCTGTTTTATCCCACTGCGTAATAAATTCGGTATCAGCTGATATGTGTGATGTGTTGTCATTAGGCGTCAAGGAATCTTGTGGTTTAAAATTAAAGAAGAAAAAAGCCAATACTGCGGCGGCGGCAAGCCCGGCAACCGTAATAATTCTGCCACCGGTTGTGTTCAGAAAAGGTTTCCGAACATATAAGCCCGATGCGGCGATTTTTTCTTTAACCGTCTTTTCAATTATTGCCCGTTCGCGGTCTTTTTTCAAGATGTCGCTTAGGCGGCTAATCATTTGCTCCTCATCGGGAGTAAATTTATTTTGAGTTTCGTTACTCATCTTTGTATCAATCTCGTATCAATTATTCAATAAATATTCTACCTTAGGTTTTATTTCGGCAATTCTTCTTTTAATAATTTTGAAAACAGTAGCTAATGGAATTCCCGTTTCCTTTGAAATAAATTCCAGTTTCTGTTCGTGGAGCAAGCGGCGTTCTACAATATCCCTGTCTCTGTCATCATCAATATTCTTAATTGCATCGACAATAATTTGTACAGTTTCGTTTGCCGTCATCTCATCGAAAAAGTGAATATCACTTTCCGGAATTTCTTCAATTATATCCCTCTCCTCGTCATCTACACGCTTTGCCAAGCTACGCTTTACCTGCCGGATTCTGTCAATTATCATATTACGCTTAATAACATAAATCCAGCTGAATGCATTATATTTGTCATTGTATTTATTCCGTTGGTTTAGAATCTTGACCCATGCTTCCTGAAAGACATCGTGTATATCCTCTTCGGTAAGCGGCGGAATATATTTTGTAGATAGCAAGTCCCACATTCGATAGACTGTGGCGTCATACAATCGATTGAATTCTCTTTCAATTTTGGTAAAATCATCAGACTTGCTGATAGTCCTCATTAATTCGTTTATCTCCTGAGTCGATAGCTCAAGTTTATGTTTTTTTCTTCTTGATGATAAAAATTCAAACATATTTCGATTGTATTTACTGCTTACTACATTTAGAACCTCCAAATATAATTATTATTTTCAAGAAAATTGCTTTTTTCAGCAAATTTTTTTTTGCTTCAATCATATTACGATTTGCTGATACGTTTTTTTCATCTTATTTTCATAATGATAAATATACTGAAATTCAATGCATTAACTCCTGATATATTCCATCAATGGCAGATTATTATTCTTAGCACTTTGGAAGAAAGCCGAATTAAGGTCCGGCTGATAGATAATATTTAATAATGTAATAACCACTCGCACTGTAAATGATAAATTCAATCATAACCGTCAGCTTGCTATTATGCAAATCCGAAGGGTATAGTTTTAATAATTGTCATATATTTGTACTTGTAATTATTGATAAATAGAATATTGTTTTTGCAAAGAAAGTAGGCGAATGATAAATAATAGATACTTAGCGGCTTTACACAAACAAGTTTTTGCCATACCAAGTATAAATTTGGCAATTAATTGTACCTCACGTTTATCGATTTCTATTATGAGAAAACTGAACAGTATTCAGTTGAGTACTGATGAATTGCTACTGATTACCAAAGCAGTACAAGCAAATAAACAATGTCGCTTTCTTGTTTTTGGTCTTGGTAATGATAGTATATTTTGGCATCATCTCAATGCTAATGGTAATGGTACAATATTATTTCTCGAAGATAATGAGTTTTGGCTCAAGCAAGTGAGTTCTCGAATCAAGGGATTGAATGTCCTGAAAGTCAATTATGGGACAAAAAGAAAAGATTGGAAGAAATTACTGGAAAATCCCGACTTGCTTGAAATGGTATTGCCGAATGATATTATCACAAATAAATGGGACATTGTGCTTGTCGATGCTCCCGCAGGCTATGATGACGAGACTTCCGGCAGAATGAAAAGTATTTATATGGCTTCGAAATTGGTTAAGAAAGGTGGTGATGTGTTCGTTCACGATTGCAATCGCGAAGTAGAAGATGTATATTCGCTACATTTTCTCGGTAAGGCTAATTTGTTGAGTGAAACTAAGGCTTCAATCGGGAATTTGCGGCATTTTAAGATGTAAGTAAATTTTAAAAATGAATGGCAGATGTTCCGAATTATTAGTGCATTCTTCTAAAAAGTTGAAAATATATAATTAATCTTTCCAGACCAAATCGAAAAGTATGTAGGATAGCGATATGATAATTCCGCAGTAGGCAATCATCAATTGAATGTCGTTTGCGGCGTGTCCGTTGTCCCTGCCTTCGAGTGCAATGCGCGTGGCTTCAATACCGATAAAAATAAGTGGCAGTATGATAGGAAAAGAAAGCACCGGAAACAATGCTCCTTTTGTATTTGCCTTTGCGATGATTGCCGAAATAATTGTAGAGGCGGCGGCTATTCCTATTGAACCGAATATATGCGAAAGTATGAATATACCGAAATATTCAATTGGCATATTTGTTATAAATAGAAAGAACAGCAATAAGGCAATTGTATTGAGTATTAGACTGAGAAGAATATTATAAATCAATTTTCCGAAATATATTGAACCGGAGCTGACAGACAAATGCAAAAGAAATGACGTGCCGCGTTCTTCTTCGCTTACAAAGGCACGCGAAAGCCCCATCATCGAACTGAAAAACATAATAACCCAGAGCAAACCTGCGGCTAAACCGGCTTGTATGTCTTCGCCTTTTGTGCCGATTAGTAGTATTGTGATTGTTGTTAAAATAAAAAGCAATATTGCGGAAATCGCATAGCGTGAACGCATCTCGCTTTTTATATCTTTTTCGAATACGGCTAAAACAGTTGTTAGGGTAGTCCGGCTCATATTTTAGAATACCCTGAATTTAGCACCGATTTGCAATCCGAACTGATGAATACGCCAATTCCCGTCATCAAGCATACTGCTTATTGGTAAATTGTAAACCAATTCCGAGAAAACCGAAATATTGTAACTTACCGGAATGCTTACTCCGGCACCGAAAAGAAGACCGAAGCGAATTGAACTCAGTGAATTCATTTCATTGCTCCCACTCGGGTCATCTATTTCTCGTTCCCCGTTCTTGTAAGTATAGTGCTGGGGTATCAATATCTTTGTTTTGTGAACTATTGATTTTGATAATTGATAGCTAAGATTGACACCCGCAAGTAAATAGGTATTGCTGCGGATATAATACTCTCCCGCTAATGCAAGAGTTGCCGACATTCCTTCGAGTTCGAGCATTTTCGATTCTTGGAAATCAATTAATGTTCCGTTATCTTGGCGTATTTTCGAGGGGACGCTGTCCGGTGCTTCGAGTAGCCCCGGGTGATTGTCAAAGGATATACGTGCAGACATTGTCCAACTTGATGATAGACGTCTGCCGATATAAATACCTCCATAGCCGCCTACTCCGGCAGAGCCGTTAAATATTCCTTTTGATTTAATATTGCCGCTGGACGAAAAATCAGCTGAGTGTGAGTTAATGACAAGTTTACCGAACACACCGAACTGAATGCCGGGGTCGGGCATACAATTATCAACAACTCCTCTATTCAAAGCGTAACGATAGACATTATATTCTTCGTCATAGTAATAGCATAATGTAAAAGTTGCCTCGTTCAATGCAATATCCCTCGCACTAAATACCACTCTGCCCGGCGTTGTCGGAGAAAGTGGTGATACGCTAATAGGCACCTGCGGCGCTCCCGTCTGTACATTAGGTATATTGAAATCAAGACCGATATTGTCCAATATTTTAATTTCTCTAATTCCCGTATCGTCCACTCGGTCATCTCGTACAACTACAATATGTTGCCCGTCAATATTTTTATCGTCAGCCATAGGCGGCAAAATATCAGCCGCCGGCTCATATTCGATAAATGATTGCCCTCCCATTGTGCCGTAAGCATCGTAAGCATCATTCCCATAGCCCAAACCATAAGTGTACATTCCGAAAGGCAAATCACCCTTAATATAGTGCGAACCATAAGGTACTGTAACAGTAGCAATAGAGTATCTGCTAATACCCAGTGGTTCGAACATAGACGGCTCAATCGGACGTCCGTCCAACCTCATACTTGATATGCCTTTGTTAGGTACAACAATATTGATATTATGTCGCCATGAGCCGTTAATCGGTGTTGCAAAGCGGTATTCATTCAGAAACTGTTGTGTCGGACTAACCAGAATCATCATCGGGTCGCCGATAGAGTCTCCGTTTTTAAAACCTTGTGAATATTGAGCCACCAAAATAGGTTTATTTGCAGTTACCTGTACATTACGGCTGACAGTACTGTCCCAGTGTTGTCCTGGTTTTAAGGTTTTAATTAGTTTTGCATCAATAAATACTCTTGTGTCTTTTTCATTTGCAAGTACGCGAAAAGTATAATTGGAACGTGGCTTCAACATACCAAGATAAAAATGCTTGCCCCAGGAGGGTAGGGGAGGCATCTGCTCTACCAAATGATTGCAAGCCATTATTGTTGATGGTACATAGGCGCATTGATGTCCACCGAAAACAGAAATTTTCTTATTTGATTTTATATATGTTCCGGTTACATCGGAGGGTCTATGTCGCTCGTAGCGTGCCGCTACCTGATATACTTCACCTTTTTTTAGCCTGACTTTGAAAGGAACTCCAGCTTTATGTGTCATTGAATTTGCTGTTAATACTATTGTAACTTCTGTTCCGTTCTCTGTGGCTACAATTGCAAAATGAGACATTAATCCTTCGGACACATCGTAACCCATCACTCTGTATTCAGTGCCAAGTACATTAACGGGTAATCCGAGATATGTGTCGGTTGTTTGAAATCGCCTGTTCAATCCGTAAACACTTATCGGATTGTCAGATGTTATATGAACGCCGAGTTTCTCTTTTATTTCATTACTATAAACCTGAGCATAATTCGGTAATTTCACATTCTTTATTGTTCCGCCTGGGATAGATATTCTTTTTTTGTAGCCGATACCGGCAATCTCAATAGTTACTTTTGCATCTTCGTCTCCGGTGATAAACAGCTCAAGATGTAGTCTTGTTTGCGGTGTTTCCACACGTTTATTTTTAAAATTCCTCTGGAAGCAAAGCCAGAATTCCTTTCCTTCGGAATTTTTTAGCTTCAAGTAACGTTTTTGTTTTTTAACAGAATCAACTTTTACAGGTGATAATGTTTGTGCTAAAATACTATTGCCGAATAGCAATGCAATAATAACTATAATGTAATATTTCAAAATATCAAACTTCATCATTTGCAATATATTATGTTGGTATTAAAAACCTGTCTGTCTGTTTGCATCACAAATAGATAATATTGCGATGCTATTTCTTGATTCTTCGGAGTGAGTAATACATAATAACTTCCCTCCTCCAAATTGCTAAGGGAATTCAGTACTGTTCCATTCTTTGTACTAAAAACAAGTAACATATCCTTACTATCGTCAGAGTCTAAAACTTTAACTCCGTTCATCTTATATAATGTGAATTTTACAGACGATTTTTTCTTTAATGAGAAATCAAAGCGTACGCGGTAGTTAAATGGATTGGGATAGCCATTGCCGAGATAGTCGGGGAAATTAGGGAAAATAGGGTTTCCCAATACTTTGACTATTCCTTGTTTCAAATTGTCAGTACTTACTTCCTTACCGTTAATCAATACTTTCAGGGGAAGTACATAAGCCATAGAATCAGACCAAACAAGCCCCTTGATTAGTAAATTACATATTGTTCCCTTATTAACAGCCACTGCATTGTGTGATGTGATAGTAAGCAGTGCCGAGTCGAGTTTTGTGAAATCGGTTTTAATTTCGGGCAGTGCTTCCTGCATAGCAAATCCGTTTTTGCCGCTTGCCGATTTAATATCAATAATACGCGAATCATAGACAATCTCTACTGTTAGTGTCTTGATATTATCACCGGTAATTGTACCCGAAAGTGCAAGAGAAACGTAGTGTTCTCTATCCACTGTCGCATCTTCAAAGTTCACACTGTTTTGAGCAAATATTGCACTGCTTAACAAAACAAAAATAAAAAT
>Ga0256846_1000569_pt1 | contig 14559 bp, 11 predicted proteins | sample TevniametaG_FD_189098 | JGI IMG/M metagenome (GOLD analysis project Ga0256846, IMG submission 189098) | Tube worm associated microbial communities from hydrothermal vent at the East Pacific Rise, Pacific Ocean - Tevnia | ecosystem: Host-associated > Annelida > Integument > Unclassified ...
GCCGCAAGGATATTTCCTCCAGCATTAAGACTGACGGATGCTCCCAAGTTATCGCAGGAATTACCGTTGATATTTCCGCCTATTTGCTGCCATGAACCGTTATTGCTTTCAAATACTTTTATTTGTCCGTTCCAAGCCCCTCCTCCATCTTCATTTGCCCATGCACCTATGGCAACTCTACTCCCATTTCCACTAATACTAACAGCGCTTCCAAAGCCGTCGTTCACATTGCCTGAAAAAGTGACGCCTAATTGCGTCCAAGTTCCCGAAACATTCCGATACACCTTCACATATCCGGCACTTGGTGCCCCGACAACCACTTTATTTCCGGTTGCATCCATATCTATTTTTTTTCCGAAATAATCTCCATCACTATCTCCCGAAATTTTTTGTCCCTGTTGTGTCCAGTCATTTCCATTATAGTGATAGATTTTCACATATCCCTTGCTATTAGAAGCTTCCGGAGCTCCTACAGCCAGCATATGTCCGTCAGAGCTCAAACCAACGGAATCTCCAAAGAAATCAGTACTGTTTTCACGTATGATATCATTCCCGATTTGTGTCCAAGAACCGGATGCATATCGAAAAACTTTCACAACGCCTCCATAGATTCCTCCTGCGTGGGGATTTGTTATGCCAATTGCCAAAATATCTCCGTTAGAATTCAAGCTTAAAGACGAACCAAAATGGTCGTAAGCAGAAGCTCCGTTAAGATTCTGCCCGATTTGTGTCCAAGCTCCCGATATATTTTTAAATACCCTCACTTGTCCGGCTTCCGTATGTGAATTTACGGTTTTGAATGCTGCAGCAACGGCAACTATTGTTCCTGTGGAATTTAAAGAAATCTCCCTTCCAAAACCACTGTTGTTATCAAGTCCGTTGATTGTACTGCCAATTTGTGTCCAATTTTGCGCATTGATTGATATTACTACTACAAAAATGTGCGCAACAAATAATACAATTCTTTTCATATGCTTATATTTTACTGTTAATCAATTTATTATGTTTTGTTATATCATTGTGTTTTGTCACATCAAGTGATGAAGCTCCGCTTCATTGTATCGAGACGCCTTTCTCCTTTTTCTTTCGAACTCATACTCATCCGTCATCTTTCCCTCTACGGGATAAATTATATTTGTCTATAAAAATGAGTAATTTATATCAGGGGCGTACATTTAAATTATTTATTTAGTTTGAAATATTTTTTGAATATTCTCTTCTTCTGTTTTTAACACCACCTTGATATTTTTAAATTTCTCCAAATCTATGCTAATATCGATAAAAGATTGTCTTATAAACTTCTCCTTATAAATCCTAATGCCGGTCATGCTCCATATTTCTACCTCCCCCGAAATCAATTCGTCCGAGTAAATTACTATATCCGGTTTTATATAATTGATAAGAATCATTGTGTTCATTTGTAGTTTCTACACAAAATTAGACACAACAAAAATCGCAACCTAAAATTTCAGGTCAGAAATAAGTAAGGTTATGCTTAGAAACAAGTAATAAAAAAGTAATGTTTCATCTATCAACAATTTGTTTTTCAACGGCTTGCATTTTTTTTCTTTCAAATTGAAGTAAAATGAAACGATTTTTTAAGTAAATTTACATCATCAAGCATTCTAAACATTTTTTGAAGTGAAAACCATAAATCTCAGCATTATATTATTTTTAAGCCTATTTCATACTTTTTCTTTAATTGCTCAAATATCTCCTGCACAAAAAGACAGTGCATTGGCAAATATGCCCGTACAAACAGCATCAAACAGGCTCAGCACCTTAAACTTTATTATCGATGAATATTACGTTTACAATGATTTGGACAGCATAGCTCATTACAGCAGGCTCTTATTGAAAAAGTCAAAAGCTATGGAAAACAATAAGTTTTTGGGCAATGCCAATTATTATTTAGGCGTTAAACACGCTTATCAGGCAAAATATGATTCTGCTGTATTCTATATAGATAAAGCCATTCTGCTACACCAAAAGGCAAACTGCGAACGCTGCCTTGCCGAAGATTATGATTTTCTGTCACTTATTTATACCAAAAACAACAAACCCAAAGATTTTGAATATGGATTTAAAGCTTTGAAACTGTATGAAAAGCTTCGTGATATCAGCGGGATTGCAAATACGCTTTATCACATCAAAAAATATTATGGAGAGAGAGAAGATTTTAAAAAAGTTTCCGAATATGATAATCGGGTTATGGCGATTTTGAAAAAGGATGAGAATCAAATAAACAAGTCGGACAAATACAGATATCAGGGAGATTTTTATTTGAGAAAAAATCCGGATAGCGCACTTTTTTTCTACCAAAAAGCGCTAGACGAGGATACCAAAAAAAATACCTTGCGAAATCTGTGTATTGATTATTATATTCTCGGAGAATTATATAGAGATTATGAAGTTGATTTGGATCGTGCTGAAATTTACTACAAAAAATCGCTTTTATATGCAGAAAAAACACATAAACCTCTTGTTGGCAGCATATTAAACTCGTTGGGAAAAACATATCTCGTACAGAAAAAATTTCAAAAATGTATTGACTATTCAAACAGAGCCAAAAAAATCTTATCAAACGAAAACGATTGGGATTCCGTAGAGGTCAGCATGCTTAATTTATATACATCTTACAGAAATATAAGAGAAACGGATGCTGCATTTGAATGTGTTGAAGAGATGTTTGCACTAAGCGACTCTTTATATAACAAAAAAATTGAGGCTATCAGCGCCGAGCTGGACGCCAAATATCAAAATGAAAAAAACAAAACTGAAATTCTACGACTTCAAATCAGACAACAAAAAGATCATACAATAAAATGGGGACTCACAAGCGGTCTCAGCATGCTTTCCTTATTGTTCTTTTTTGCTTATCGCTCTTTCAAACGCAGAAAGAATGAAAACCGTTTGGAAAAAGAAAAACTAGATCAGAAAATTCGGCACAAAACCAAGCAGCTGACTTCGCAAGCTTTGATGATGATGCAAAAAAACAAACTCTTGAATGAATTGCTTAAATCCCTGACGGAGCTAAAAGATACGGAACCTGAAGCGCGTAAAAAAATCAGCGAATTGAAACGCAAACTTAAACGTAGTTTATACTCGGAGAAAGATTGGGAACTATTCAGGCATTATTTCGAGGAAATCAATCAAGATTTTTTTCATCAACTGCTACGCATTAACAACAAGATTACTCCGTCAGAGCTTAAATTGAGCGCTTTGATTAAACTTCGTTTTAATATTAAAGAAACAGCATCGCTACTCAATTTGTCTCCGGATAGTGTCAAAACAGCGAGATATATTTTGAGAAAAAAACTTTATTTGAATAAAGGTGAAAATATATATGAATTTTTGAACAAGTTATAATTGAGAAATCTCAACTCACAAACAAAGATGTTGTCTCAAAAGATAATATATGCCATCACAGCGATGATGAATAAAGAAGCAAGCTGTTGATATTTAGCAATATAAATTACAGATTCCTTTGCTTTACGAACATGGGGTGGTAACTTTTAAGACAACGCTTTTGTTATGAGTAGCATGTTTATTCTTTTTTATCGGAATGCTCTTTTTTTGATTTTTCCGCTTCTATTTCTTTTAAATAGCTCTCCATAATTGCTGTTGATATTCCCATATTTGAGAAGCCTCCATCGTGAAAAAGATTTTGAAGTGTTACTTTTTTGGTTAAGTCGGAAAACAAACTGATGGTATAATCTGCACATTCCAAGGCTGTGGCATTGCCTAGCGGAGACATTTCTTCTGCATATTTCAAAAATCCATCAAAACCTTTCACTCCGCTTCCTGCCGTGGTAGGTGTTGGAGATTGTGAAATTGTATTGACACGTACTTTTTTATCACGTCCGAAAAAATATCCGAAACTACGCGCCACAGATTCCAAGTAGGCTTTGTTGTCCGCCATATCATTATAGTCCGGAAAAACACGTTGCGCAGCAATATAAGACAAGGCAACAATACTTCCCCACTCATTCATCACATCTTTTCTATATAAAACGCTCATCACTCTGTGAAAAGAGAGTGCAGAAACATCCCATCCTTTTTTTGTGAAATTATAGTCTTGATAAGTATAATGATTCCCTCTGCGAACATTTACAGACATGCCTATGGAGTGCAAAACAAAATCAATTTTTCCACCCAATTCTTTGGTGGCTTGATCTATCAATTCTTCAATATCCATAATCGAAGTGGCATCTGCAGGAATAATTTTCGACCCTGTTTTTTTTGCCAACTCATCAATGGTTCCCAAGCGCAATGCAACCGGTGCATTGGTCAATACAAACTTTGCTCCTTCTTCATGTGCACGCTCCGCCACTTTCCATGCAATTGAATTCTCGTCTAGTGCGCCAAATATGATTCCTTTCTTTCCTTTCAATAAATTATTTCCCATGTTCTGTCTTTTAAATTTTCGGCAAATATAAATAATTTTTAATAGATGGTTTTTCTGTCTATTGCGTATAACAAGACAGAAATTATTGATATCTACATGGCGTTTTATACCATATCTTATCTCAAAAAAACTATAGTTTCAATAAATGTTTGGCATGTCTCAATGCTGAATCGGAAGGAGGTTTTCCTTCGAGCATCTCTGCGATCTCATAAATACGTTCTTCTTTGCTCAACAGCTTGACATTGGTTTCAATTTCATCTTTGAATTTTGTCTTATACACTTTGAAATGTCTGTTGCCCATCACGGCAATTTGCGGCAAATGAGTGATAACGATTAGTTGCATATTCCGACTGAGTTCTTTCAGCACTTCTGCCATATTTTGAGCAACATCTCCGGAAATGCCCGCATCTATCTCATCAAAAATAATCGTCGGAAGTTTTTTATACTTGGATAAAACGGTTTTTACCGCCAACATAATTCTGGAAAGTTCTCCTCCCGATGCAAACTGTTTGATATTGCCAAAACGCTTTCCGCCATCTGAGGATATCTGAAAATCCAAAATATCTTTTCCGTTGGGCAAAAATTTTTCCAGATGTCTAATTTCAATACGCAATTTGGTGTCTTTCATCGATAGCCGTGACAGAATATTTTCAACTTGCTCGACCAGTTTGGGAATTGCTTTCAACCTGTTTTGATATATCACTTCTGATTTCTGCATCATTTTTTTCTCCAATACATCTATATGCTGCTTGGTCTTTTCAATGTTTTCTTCCAGAAAAGTCAAATCGGTCACATCGTGTTCCAAAGCATCTCTCAACTCAATCAGCTCTTCGGTATGCGCTACCTTATGTTTTATCATCAAAATATTGAGCTGATTCAAGGTTTCTTGCAAACTTTCTTTTTCGCTCGGATCAAAATCATTTTTTTCCGATAAAGAGCTTATTTCTTGTGCTATGTCTTGCAACTCAAGTAATGATGATTCCAAACGTTCTGAAATTTCTCGATAAGCATTGTCAAAATCCGATATTTTGCTAAAACTGTTTCTGATTTGAACTAGGGCTTCCAGAATTCCTGTTTCTTCGGCATCCAACCTGAGTATGGTTTCGCCCAAAGTCAGTTTGATTTCCTCAATATGATCCAACTTTTTCAGATGAAGTTCCAGCTCATCTTGATTAATTTCTTCAAGCTTAACAGATTTTAATTCCTCCAGCTGAAAGGATTTATATTCCAATTCTTTTTTTGAATTCTCCAGTTTTGACAGCGCTGTTTGATATTGCTCTTGTAGCTTTATGTATTGATTATAGTCTTCCTTATATTGCTTGATGACTTCCATATTATTTGCCAAGGCATCAATCAGACTAAATTGAAATTCTTTTTGATTCAACGCCAAAGTTTGGTGTTGTGAATGAATATCGATTAGATTTTCTGTCAATTTGGTTAAAGATTCCAATCGCAGCGGAGTATCATTGACAAAAGCTCTTGATTTTCCGTTAGGTAGGAGTTCTCTTCTGATGATACTATGGTCTTCATAGTCCAAATCTTCACGCTCAAAAAGATGTTTCAGTTCATAATTTCCAATCTCAAAGCTTGCTTCAACTACACTCTTAATTTCCTGATTTTTCAACAATCCTTGTTGCGCTCTCTTTCCCATCACCAATTCCAAACCACCGAGCATAATTGATTTTCCCGCACCGGTTTCTCCGGTGATAATGGTCATTCCGCTCTGAAAATCAAGATCAATTTTTTGAATCAGTGCATAGTTTTTTATGTGTAGGTTCTTGAGCATATATGATTATTTGCTTATCTTAATTTCTAAGTTTTTTTCTTTTTCTTTTTTGCTGCGGGAAACAGCACATTGTTCAATATTAATCTATATCCGGGAGAATTGGGATGTAAATCCAACTCGGTTTTCGGATCGCCTATCCTATGACTATAGTCTTCAGGATCATGTCCTCCATAGAAAGTAAACATTCCTTTTCCTTTAACACCATGTATGTATCTTGCTTCGTCATTGAGTTTGTTTTGCGCCAACAAGATAATATTAGGTTTGATAAGTTTACTGTCATAAGCTGTTGTTTGCCCCATAAAGCCCTTGATCATCATGGTATGATCTTGCGTGAGCATAGTTGGCACGGGGTCCCATTTGGCAGAAAATTCATTTAGTTCGAAATAGTCCGTTTCTTTCGGGATTCTTCTTTTTCTTGTGGTGTCTATATCTGAAAATTCATAAATCATCGGATTGGGTTCCAATCTAAAATTTGTGAATGCAAAAGTTTTTGAATAGTCCAACTTGTTTTGAAAGTTTGCCTCAGACGGATCGCCGTCATACATAGCCTCACAAATATCTACTCCGTCTGCTGCCAAAGCAATATCAAAAGAATCCGTAGCAGAACACATGGCAAACATAAACCCTCCGCCTACCACATAATCGCTTATTTTTTTTGCTACATCTCTTTTCAATTCGGAAACTTTGGCATAGCCTAATTTTCGAGCCAATTTTTCCAATTTCAGCTTTCGTTCAATATACCAAGGTGCTGTTCTGTATGCGGCATAAAATCGCCCGTATTGCCCCGTAAAATCTTCATGATGCAAGTGCAGCCAATCATATTTCAGAAGTCTGTCGTTCAGAACTTCTTCGTCATAGATCACATCATAAGGAATTTCGGCATAGGTCAGCACCATGGTAACCGCATCGTCCCAAGGCATATTGTCTTTAGGAGAATAGACTACGATTTTAGGTGCTTTTTCCAAAATAACCGCTTCCATATTTTTTGACGGCGAGGAAATTATTTCTAGAATTCGGATGGCATCATCTTCAGAAATCACTTGAAACGAAACACTTCTAATCATGCATTCATCCTTGATATCTTCATCATAAGGAATCAAAAAAGAGCCACCTTGATAGTTCAGTAACCATTTTGTTTTGATTCCTTTTTCCAAAGATTTATAAACAATTCCATAAGCTTTAAGGTGATTGGTTTGGGTTTCATCCATACTGATGAAAATGAACTTGGCAAAAGATATCTGCCAATTCAAGAACAACATAAAGATGATAAACATTTTTTTAGAACGGAACACCATCATCTTCAGAAATTGGATCGTCATAATTTGTTCCAAAGGCATCTTCTACAGATCCTGAATTGATTTTAGACTCCATTGTCATTTCATCATTGAAAGCACTGAGTTCGGAGAATTTTCCGAATTCTGCATCAAAACGCAATCTGATATTTCCAATTTTACCGTTTCTATGCTTTGCAATGATATATTCCGCCTGATTTTGCGTAGGCGTATCATCTTCCCAATTTTCAATTTTATAATACTCGGGTCTATAGATAAACGTTACAATATCTGCATCTTGTTCAATGGCTCCCGACTCTCTCAAATCCGAGAGCATCGGACGTTTATGTCCGCCTCTATCGCCGCGTTCTTCTACTTTACGAGACAGTTGTGAGAGGGCAATAATCGGAATATTCAATTCTTTTGCCAGAGATTTCATGTTTCTGGAAATGGTTGAAATTTCTTGTTCTCTATTTCCTGATTTGTTATTGGTTTGTGCATGCATCAGTTGCAAATAGTCAATAATAATAATGCCTATATCATATTGTGATTTCATCCGACGGGCTTGTGCTCGCAAATCAAAAATGGAGAGCATGCTCGAATCGTTGATATAGATTGGGGCTTCGGCAATTTTGTTCATTCTCGTATTCAAGATATTCCACTCTACATCTGTGAGTTTTCCGCTCCTGAACTTATCGGCAGGAATGGATGTTTCTATTGAAAACAATCTTTTAATCAGCTGATTTGATGTCATCTCCAAATTGAAAATAGCTACGGGAATTTTGTGATCTACCGCCATATTTCTTGCCATTGTCAACACAAAAGCTGTTTTTCCCATTCCCGGGCGTGCCGCCATGATAACCATATCTCCTTTTTGCCAACCCGAGGTATATTCATCTAACGACGGGAAACCTGTGGGAATGCCACTGAGTCCTTCTTGTTTTGCCAACTGTTCCAATTGTTCTTTTACTTTCAACACAACAGAGTCAATCAGCTCTGTTCCGCGTTTCAAACTGCCTTGAGATACTTCAAAAAGCTTTTTTTCCGCTTCATCTAATACATCAAAAACATCAGCGGTTTCGTCATAAGATTTTTCTGCCACATAACCGGAGATTTCAATCAATTTTCGTTTCACATACATTTGCAAAACAATACGAGCGTGATATTCAATATGCGCCGCCGTAGGCACAAGATTGGAAAGTGTAATCAAATAATATTCTCCGCCTATTTCTTTCAGTGTGCCTCTTGCTTTTAGTTTTTCGGCTACCGTATAGATATCTATTGGTTTCCCTTCTTGAAAAAGTGCCGAAATCGCTTCAAAAATTTCTTGATGTTCGGACATATAAAATACCTCAGGTGTCAACAAATCTACGACCTCATCAACACCTCGCTTGTCAATCATCATAGCACCGAGAATAATCTTCTCGAGGTCTAATGCCTGCGGAGGTAATTTTGCATGAGGCAAATCATAGGTAGGCGTTGCCTTTTTTTTGATATTTTGTATGTCTGATTTTGGCGCTTGCATTTTTTTTATTTTTTCTTTCTGGCATAAAAATAGAGGGTATGACTTTCTATTTCCAGCCCCATTTCTTTCTCATAATCTTTTTTGATTTCTTCTACTCTCGGATCACAAAATTCAATAATCCTGAAATCATCCATCATGATGATATGATCATGATTTTTATTGAAATGGCTTTTTTCATAAAAAGCCTGAACTTTTCCGAACTGGTGTTTGCGCACCAAACCCGCATCCAACAAAAGCTCTAGCGTATTGTAGAGTGTTGCTTTGCTCACTCTGAAATTTTTTGATTTGAACAAGGTGTTGAGATGCTCAATATCAAAATGCTCATCAATATCATAAATTGCTTCTAAAATTGCATAACGCTCGGATGTTTTTCTGTGTTGATGCGCTTCTAAATATTTTGTAAGTATCTCTTTTACAGTTTCTTGCTGCTTTTTTATTGCCATGCCGGTTGCTTATATTTTCAAACTATAAAGCTAAGAAAAAAAAATCAAACATTGAACCTAAAATGCATCACATCTCCATCTTGAACAACATATTCCTTTCCTTCTACTCTCATTTTTCCGGCTTCTTTCACTTTTGCTTCCGAGCCAAATGAGACATAATCTTCATATGAAATCACCTCTGCACGAATAAAGCCTTTCTCAAAATCGGTGTGAATAACTCCTGCTGCTTGTGGAGCTGTGGCACCAACCGGAATTGTCCATGCACGCACTTCCTTGACACCTGCCGTAAAATAGGTTTGTTGATTCAGCAACTTATAAACCGAACGAATCAGTTTGTTGATGCCGGGCTCATCTAAACCCAAATCATCCAGAAACATTTTTCGTTCTTCATATGTATCTAATTCCATAATATCGGCTTCCGTGGCAGCTGCCAACACCAAAATCTCAGCATTTTCATCTTTCACAGCCTCTTCCACCGCCGTAACAAACCGGTTTTTTTCACGTAAAGATGCTTCGTCAACATTGCATACATATAAAACAGGTTTGTCTGTAATCAACTGAAAATCATTGATATAATTATTTCTTTCGTCCTCTGTAAAATTCATCGACCGTACAGAAATTCCCCTTTCAATTTCTTCTTTAATTCTGAGCAAGAGTTCATATTCTTTCTTGCCTTCTTTGTCTCCCGTTTGCGCTTTGCGTTTCACTTTCTCTATTCTCTTTTCAAGGGTCTCCAAATCTTTCATTTGCAATTCTATATCGATAATCTCTTTGTCTCTCACCGGATTGATGCTTCCCTCAACATGCGTGATATTTTCATCTTCAAAGCATCGTAATACATGAATAACAGCATCGGTTTCTCTAATATTTGCCAAAAATTTATTCCCCAATCCTTCTCCTTTACTGGCTCCTTTGACCAATCCTGCAATATCTACAATTTCTACGGTTGCCGGCAAGACACGCTCGGGATGAACAAGTTTTTCAAGTGCTTCAAGTCGCGCATCAGGAACATTCACTACGCCCACATTGGGTTCTATTGTGCAAAACGGATAGTTTGCAGATTGGGCTTTTGCATTTGATAAACAATTAAATAAAGTTGATTTTCCAACATTGGGCAATCCTACAATTCCTGCTTTCATTCTTTGTTTTTTTTAAAGGTTGCAAAGGTAAGGAAAATCTCTTGAAAAGAATATATGAGCATAAAATCAAGTTTGAACAACAAAAAATACTTTTAAAAATTCAGCAAACAGAAGTTGTTACACGGAGAAACACAAAGAAGACACAAAGCAACACAAAGGGAATCAGGCAGAGAGAATATGAATGGCTTTGGGAATTGTGGAAATATGAATCGGGAGCTTTCCAAAAAGCTCACCATCGGGGGATATTGTTTTTTCTGTTTCTGCTTCAAATTTTACTTGTTCTGCTTGGATATAGTCCACAAATTTTGTGTGAATATAGCTCCCGTCAAAGATTTTAGGAAACGTTCTAAGCAAATCTCTACGGCGCAATTTATTTACTACAACAATATCCAATTTTCCGTCGTCTATTTCAGCTTTCGGGGCAATCAGATAGTTTCCTCCGGTATATTTTGAATTGGAAACCGTGATAAAAACATTATCCAAATCAAAAATTTTCTGATTGACCAACATTTTCAATTTATAAGACTTCAACTTTATCGTATTATAAAAGACTCCGGCAGAATAGGAAAGCATTCTCATAAATTTCAATTTTGAAGCTGTTGCGGTTACATCTGTTGTGAAGCCAAACCCCATCATATTGGCAAAATAAAAAATTTCATTTTGAGTTTGCACTTTTCCAATGTCAAAGGCTTTAGTGTTTCCCTTGGCAATCAGTGCAACAAATTCATCCAGACTGCTGTCTGCAGAAAGTATATCTCTGGATAAAGAATTGCCGGTTCCAACCGGCAAAATGCCTAAAGGAATATGATTGTTTTTATTTTTCATAAAACCATTAAGCACATCAAAAAAACTACCGTCTCCTCCGGCTGAAATCAAAGCTTTGTATTTTGTAAGATCTGCCTGTGCCACAATTTCAGTGGCATGTCTGGAATATTTTGTGATGATAATCTCCGCTTGAATGCCGTGTTTAACAAACAATTGCCTGATTTGCTTGAGATATCTCACCGCCTTTCCGCCTCTTGCCTTGGGGTTATAGATACATAATATTTTCATCTGAATATTTTATTGATAAATTTTTGTCCTTTTCTGATCAAATATGGAATAACAATCTATATTTATTTGTTTGATTCTGTTATAAATTCTATATAATTTTCGGGCGTTATAATCCTAGTTTCCGCATCCGGATAAGCTGCTATAAAAGATTTAGGTATTTTGGCTTTTTTATGTTTATGCCATTTAAATTCGTAAGCAAAAAGTTTACCGTCGCGTTCTTCGATATAGTCAATTTCTTGTTTGTATTTGGTACGCCAAAAATATCGATTACTATATATTTGTTTGTATTCTGTAAACTTAATACGTTCACTAATGATATAATTTTCCCATAATGCTCCGGTATCACTCCGTAGTTCGGGCGGGTTGAAATTATTGATTAAGGTATTGCGAATGCCATTATCATAGAAATAGATTTTTTTAGATTTTTTAAGTTCATTACGATGATTTCTGCTAAAACTATGCAGGGTAAAAATAACAAACGATTTTTCGAGTAAATCTATATAACTTTCAACAGTTCCTTTATTTATACCTACGAGTTGAGCCAATTCATTATAAGATACTTCGTTCCCGATTTGAAAAGCTATGGCTTGTAATAAATTCAAAAGTTTTTTTGAATTTTTTATTTTATTCCATTCCAAGATATCTTTATACAAGTAACCGGAAGTTAAGTTTTGTAAAATGGGTATTTGTTTGCCTTCATTTAACACCACATCGGGATATCCTCCGAATATTAACCGCACCGGCAGATTTTTCATTTCTTCAAAAACGCCATATTCGTCGGCTAATTCTTCAAATGAAAAAGGGAATAGCAAATGTTCAAATTTCCTGCCTGTCAAAGGCTCATTTATTTTATTAGCCAAGTCAAAAGATGATGAACCTGTCGCCACTATGGTTATTTTCAGCTGATCATGAATTATTTTTAAATTTAATCCAATGTTTTCAATTCGTTGTGCTTCGTCAACAACCAGGTAGTTTTGGTTTTTCATAAAACTACTAAATCTATTTGCTGATTGCCATTCCATTTTAGTACGTTCTTCAATATTATCACCATTAATCCATAATACCTTTTTGTTTTTAAAAATGCTATTCAAAATAGTTGTCTTACCTACTTGTCTAGGTCCATAGATGATTAAAACTTTGTTGCTTTTTAGTTCGTTAATAATGATATTTTCCAATCTTCTTTTTATCACAACACCTGATTTTTTACAAGTGCAAATATACAAAAAAATATTATACTGGAAAAAAGTTGCGATTTATAGCTAATCAATTATCAAATGGTTGCATCAATAAATGTAGTATTATGCTTTTATGTACAGAAAAATAATATTTAATAAGATTATGATTTTTTTAATAATTGTGGCTTCGATACAATTTTTCTTCTTCGTCAAAAAATCACTCAGCCACCTACATTTGCATTAAACAATAACGAAAACATAGGACGCTGATTGAAACGCAGGATATTAAAATACTTGTTTTATAATTTTGACTACTCTTTCTTTATCTTCCATACTAAGATTGGAGCCACTGGGCAGACAAAGCCCTTTATTAAATAAATTCTTGGAAACGCCATTGACATAAGCAGGAGTGTCTTTGAAAACGGGTTGCAAATGCATGGGTTTCCAAAGCGGACGACTTTCAATATTTTCTTTTTCCAGTGCCAAACGAATTTTTTCGCGTTGCGCATAAGAATCTGTCAAAATGGTGGTCAGCCAACGGTTGGAAAAATAGCCTTCAGGTTCGTCAACAAAGCTGATTGGCAAACTGTTTAGTTCTTTTTGATAGTATTCAAAATTATTACGACGCGCAGCAATTCTATCATCCAAAACTTCCATTTGCCCGCGCCCTATTCCGGCAACGATGTTTGACATTCTATAGTTATAACCAATTTGAGAATGTTGGTAGTGCGGGGCTTTGTCTCGGGCTTGTGTTGCCAAAAAAGTTGCTTTTTTGCAATATTCCTGATTGTTGGAAATCAAAGCACCACCTCCCGAGGTAGTGATAATTTTATTTCCGTTAAAAGATAGTATTCCATAATCGCCAAAAGTTCCTGTCATTTGTTCATTTATTGATGAGCCTAGAGACTCTGCGGCATCTTCAATGACTTTGATATCGTAGTGTTGTGCAATTGATATTATTTCTTGAATTTTTGCCGGCATGCCATATAAATGCACCACGATAAGAGCTTTTGGTTTTTTGCCTTTTTTGATACGATCCTTGATGGCAGTTTCTAATAGTTCAGGTGACATGTTCCAAGTATCTTTTTCACTATCGATCAAAATCGGCACAGCCTGCTGATAACGAATGGGGTTAACGGTGGCAACATGCGTATGTGACTGACAAATAATTTCATCACCCTTTTCAACACCGAGTATCAACAAAGATAAGTGAATGGCAGCGGTTCCCGATTGTAAAACAGATGAACAACCTGCTTTTAGATATTGAATTAAATCATTTTCAAGTCCTGCAATATTTTTTCCAACAGGCGCCACCCAATTGGTTGCAAACGCTTCTTTAACATATTTTTGTTCTTCTCCGGTTAGATGCGGAGGAGAAATCCATATTTTATTTTTTTTCATTTTTTATTGCTTAGCAATTACAAATATATGGATTTTTTTGCCGGTGGCTTCGGCATAATTAAAACCGGGGCTTCGATACATTTTTCTGTTTGTTTCTCACAGAAAAACACTCAGCCTCCTGCGCTTGCATTAAACAATAACAAAAGCACAGGACACTAAGTGAATTTTATAAGGGCGGTTGAGCAGTCCTCTGCAAGCGGATTGTATCGAAACCACCTTGCAAAATTTATACCGAAGTGTCCGGATCAGAAAATCACTCAGCCACCTTGAGTGTGTGTTATTTATCTCCTTTGTGCATCGATAAAATCATTCAGGCACTAATGGTTACATGATTTTTTTTTTTCATATTCCATTTTTA
>Ga0256846_1000570_pt1 | contig 14555 bp, 13 predicted proteins | sample TevniametaG_FD_189098 | JGI IMG/M metagenome (GOLD analysis project Ga0256846, IMG submission 189098) | Tube worm associated microbial communities from hydrothermal vent at the East Pacific Rise, Pacific Ocean - Tevnia | ecosystem: Host-associated > Annelida > Integument > Unclassified ...
TAAATGCTTTTGCTCCAAATGCTTTCAATAGTTGAGCTTTTATCTGTGCTTTTTGATTTTCCGGAATCTGTTGGAATTTATTCAATATTGATTCAAATAGCATATCAATATTTTTAACATCTGTAACCTTACCGTCTTTAGTCATTTTTACTGGAAAAGTATAGTTTTTTATCTCAGCTAATAGCATCGAAAGAATATCCTGTTTATCATTTTTATTAGAACTAAATTCCATTGTTCCTTGTGGAAGTTGTATTACCATACTTAAATTTTCAAATTTAACTTCCATTTCATAATCCTTATGACTTACAGCTTTTACAAGATATAACACAGTACCTTTATATGTCATAACTATGTTGAATTTTTGTCCATTAACATCTTGAATTACTGTCGAATTAGTGATAACCGACTGCCTATATTCTTTTCCTTTTTCAAGGTTTAACGATAATTTAGTTTTCTGAGAATTACAGGATGTCAAAATAAACATTACAATAATTAGATTGAAAACTTTCCTCATTTTATATTTGTTTAGTTTAATAATCACTACTCCATTTAATTATTTATAACACCTATATAAACGCAATATAATAAATATAACGCATATAATTTGTATATATCAGTTTATACATCTATATTTTTCTACAATTGCATTTGATGTAAGTTAGAGCATATTGCAGGAAATGGAACATCCGGGACAAATTAAGGTCTGCGTAATCAGAGAGAGGCGTAGCATTACAATGGCAAAATAATATATATAGCACTTATTAATAAACTCCGATTGTTCTATGCAGTCGGTTTTTTTTGATTGGAATAATGTAAAGCAAATAGCAGCGCAAGATGGATTGTGATAGTGAAAAAAACTATTTGCTAATTAAAAATTTTATATCCCTCTCTACCATAAAAAACGAGGGATATTAATTAATACATTAGACATATCTGTCAATTTTTCTTAATTAATTCCCGGCATATTATTATTCCGGTGCGAACGTTGTTGCCGGATTCAAGATTAAGCATAATAAACGACTATTCCAAAAAGCGTCGAATATATCCACAAATTGGCAAGCAAGAAATTTATCAAAATGAATAATATTTAATTTTATTTTCTATTTATTTTTCACATTTTTCAGGATATAAACGACATTGTCTGTCGCTTGATTTTGTATATTATAACTCAGATAATGTAATAATAAGGAGAAATTATGATTTTAAGCACTGAAAATCAGAGAAAATTAGTCAAAAAGCGGAAAGCATTCGACGAAATTTCTGCAAAACTGAAACAGGAATTTTTCGGATTGGACAAAACTATTGACGAGATAATGAATTCGATTCAATCCTGGTATCTCTTTGCAGAGTATCAGACAAGACCTCTTGTAGTAAATCTTTGGGGGATGACCGGTACCGGAAAAACATCAATTGTCAAACGACTTTCTCAACTTTTGGATATGGAAAACTATTATATTCATACTGATATGGGAGAGCAGATTGACGCTTATTCTTGGAATGCGAGAAATAAGTTCGAGGAAGCAATCACTTTTAAAGATAAGCAAAAATGTATAATCTGTCTTGACGAGTTTCAACTTTCCAGAACTGTTAAAGGCACGGATGAAATTGACCGTACTAAAATCCGCTTATTTTGGGAATTGCTTGATACGGGAATAATAAGCACAAAGGATTTATTAAGCAACAATTACGACGAACTACAGGCTTTATACAATATACTCAAGCAGTGTCTTCAAAATAATATTGAGGTTAAAAACGGCAAAATCATTAAAGGAAAACAAAATTATATTTCGATAATGAAACATGCCGAAACATACCACGCTTTATGGAATTTGGAACTTGATTTCGATGAACCGGGTGATGAGCTGCATTTCTTACCGATATCATACAGAAAAGAACTTTTTGAATTGTTCACCGATTTATTTGATAATTCTTTAGAATTTGAGAGATATCTGCTCAGTCTTGACGGCAAAGGCACAATGAATCTGTTGAATGATGCTATCACTAGAAGTCAAAATAACAAAGAAGTTGATTTGCGAAAGGCATTAATTTTTGTTATCGGCAATCTAGATGAAGTGTTTCAAATGGCAGGAGAAGATAATCCTGATATTGACCCCGATATATTTTACAAGTACACTCTGAAAATAAACAGTACACAAATTAAGCAGGGATTAGCTAAAAGATTTCGAATTGAGCAAATTGCACGGTTGGGAAATAATCATATCATCTATCCCGCTTTGAGCAGTACTGCCTATCGTACACTAATTGATTTTGAGTTACAAAAAATTTCGGCAAGATTTATTAAGCAGACTTTTGCCGAATTAATTTTTGATAAATCAGTTAATGAACTAATTTTCAAAGAAGGAGTGTTCCCGTATCAAGGTGCAAGACCGGTTCTAACATCTATAGTTCGATTAATTGATGCGAATATCGGAAATGTTATTGCCGTTGCCCTGGAGAAATATCCCGAAACCGATAAGTTTATTTGGTCATTTAACAACGGTGAACATCAGATTGATTTCGTATTAAAAGATAATATATTATATAGATTGAAAATCAAAGCCAATTTAATGCTTGATTCTTATAGAATGCCGAAAAACAACGACAAACAAGCATTGATTGCTGTTCATGAGAGCGGGCATGCGATTGCAACCGCACTGTCAAGCAGAATATTACCATCGAAAATCATTTCGGTTAGTCCACTCGATAATTTAGGCGGCTCGTGTCAAGTTGATTGGCCCGATGAAATAATTAGCAAGCGAAACATAAGACACAGAATCATTTCTATGCTTGGCGGTTATATTGCCGAGAAATTGATTTTCGGTGAGGATAATTTATCGCGCGGTTCCGGTTCCGACCTTGCTCAGGCATCATTTGTGGCAAATGATGCAATTAAACGAAATGGCATGGGGGCGACTTTAAAATTTATCGATTCAAATGAATTTATTCCTGTTCTTTCATCACAACTGACAAAAGAAATGGAAAATGATGCAAGTATTCTTATTGAAAGTTGTAAGGTGGAAGCAGAACAGATTCTCCGAAGAAATATTAAACTGTTAACTGAAATGGCAAAATATCTTACTACTCATTCTAATATGAAAAAAGAACAGATTAGGAAATTTATTGTTGATTATTCTAATGAAGAATGGGTAAAAAAAGAAGGATTTATTGAACCTGATAAATATTATACTTATAGAGATATGCTGTTTAATTACAGTAATGGAAAGTGAGAATAAATGAATAGTTACAGAAGGATTTTAGATAAAAAACAAATTAACGACAGGGTGAAGCATCTGATAGATAAGGGCTTCGAGATGTACAGTGAATCGTCGGGAGAAACTGATAAATACATCATATTGAGACGCAATGAAGACGAAATGGAAGCAGAAATTCATATCGAAATGGGAACAGCTACGTTTAAACTTCACCGTATCCCAAAGGAGGAATGGTGCTGGTGCGGAACAACTGCCAAAGACTGGGAATATGTTAATGATGATGTAGATAAAAGTTATCCTGATGCACATTGGATATGTAAAAAGTGTGGCAAATATGCTGCTGATGCTGATGATTAGAATGCATTATTTCAATTTTATTAATTTTTAAAGGAGTTTAAAATGTTGAACAATAACGAGAATTCGGATTTTGAGAATGCCATTGAGGTTAACAGTGTGCCGGAAGAATATATACTGCTTAATATTTTGCATCCGGACGGTTATAAGCTTATTATGCAACAGCTATTGTTCAATAATGAGAAACCGTATGACCGTCTTGACATTCTGCTGAACGACGGTACGGAAAAAAGTTATTACTTTGATATAAACTCGTTTTTTGGCAAGTATTGATAGAGATTTTAATGTTTAAACAAAATAATTTAATACTATTTTTGGGCGTTTGTAAATTTTTTTATTATATTTATTTTTTATCCATTGACAACAAGAAATTAAAATGATTACAGTTAATAAATTTTGGCAAATATTTTCGGATTCTTTCAAGAAGGTAAAAGAAGTACAATATCCATCTAAAAGTTTTATAGATATTTACAGATATAATAGAACATATACCGAGTTCACTAATAGGGTTTATGATAAAATCTTTAGTGAGATTGTTGCAGGAATTAATGCAATTCCCGAGCAATCAAAACATATACTTGAACTGAATGTATTTGGCGATCAAAGAAGATTAGACCATTATTTCAGTTTTAGTCAAAACGGAAATTCTTTTAATATCGCTATTGAACAAGAAAACAGCTTTACTCAAAATGTATGTAACGAAGAAATACCTAAATTACTGGAACTTGACAAAAGTGGCAAATCAGATATTTCTGTTTTAGTGTGGGGGTATAATGTTCAATTGCAAAATGTAAATCCTGAACAAAAGGTAACTAAAATTATTGATTGTTTAAGGCAGAATGATGTAAAACTAAACGGGAGATGGCTTGTAATTTTAGGGCCTGGATATTTTTCAGGTTATCAGGATTATTTGAATATACTCATGAATAACAATTATGATTTTTTGGCTTATGAAATTGATAAAAATACTTTAGAATTTAAAGAATTAGAAAGATTAAATACAGTTCAAGAATTGTTGTGAGAGAGGTCATATAAATGAAAGATATTATTTGATAATTAAACACATTTGTTTTATTAGAAATAAATCATTACTTTATACATTAATTGAAATAGATTACTGTAATGATAGTTATTTGTTATTTTTTTTATTTTATTTAGGAGGTGTCGGATGAATAAAATTTCTATTATTCAAAAGCGTGAAATAGCTAATGAAATCTTATCATCAAAGGATGGTAAAATTTCGCCAAAAACAGAACAATTTCTTAATTCAATTGATAATACTGTATCTCAAATTAAAGACACAGTCAAAGATGAAGACTTTAAAAACGCATTGTCAACTACACAAGAAATTGTAGATACAGTATCCACTATTTTTGAATGTGCAATGGAAACAAGAATTGCCATAAAAGAATTAGATGTTGTGCTAAAGCAAATGGATCTGTCAGTTGAAAAGGATATAAATGATTCAAATATTAGCTTAGAAAAATTTAAGACTACTGCACCAATTCTTGCAAAACATTTAGATGACATATCAAATAGAATGGATAAAATTCTTGACCATGTTTTATTAATTGATCCCAAAACGTGTGGTGAAGATGATCTTAAATTACGAACAAAATTGATTGATATGGTTAATGATAATTCTAATAAAATTAGCAATTTATTATTACAACTTATGAGTTTATAATTATGAATAATGTAGAAAAAAATCAAGAACAAATTGATCAAGCATTAAAGGATGCGCTTACATTACAAAAAGAACTATCTGAGATTAATCGAATGGCAGCAAAAGTTTCCGATAAATTCACTGAAATAGGTTCAAATATAAAAAGATCATCAAAAGAACTCAATAAGTTAACAAAAACGATTGCAGGATTTACAAAATACAAAAAAGATGCTGAAATAATTGGCGATCTGACTGAAATTGGTTTAGATGCGATTGGCACAATTACTGATAAAATGGGTAGTTGGTTTGCAGAAAGAAAGAAAAATAAAAAGCTAAACGAGTTATTGCCTTATAAAAAGAAACTTGCAAGTGAAAAAATCGATTTTCTTAATACTACACTCCCTAAAATTAGCAAAGACAAATATAAAATGATTAGAATTTGTAAAAATGATGCACCGACTATTTTAGATTACAATGATACAAATAGACTAGAATTAGTAAAAGAAGGATTACATAATGGATTTGAGGCATATTTCATATTAGAAAATCTTGAGCGGGTCTGTATTTTTATGAAAGCAGAATTCAATGCATGGCTTCAAGAAAAGCATCAGAGTAATTTAATTAGTCCAAATGCAAAAATTACTTTTAGAAATTGTGTCAAGCAATTAGTTGAATGGAGCAAATTGCCGGAAAATAAAATTGATTATTCATTGATCACTTCTTTATCCGTGGGTTCCATACTTTTACTAACAAATAAAGAAATACAAGATGTTGCTATTTTAGATTCCAAAGTCAAATTATTAAGTAATAATTTGGCATATTTAAATATAAAGGCGTCATTAATGCCTTTCAATACAAATGCTAATGAATTTAAAGAATTATCTAATAAAATACTATCTGATAGCGAATTAGTTTCTAATAAAATCAGAGTAAAAAAAGGAAAACTATTAAGAAATACAATTTTGATAATAATAATAATTATTATTATCCTTTTTTTTATTTTCTATACTTAAAATTTAATAATTTTATTACACAAAGTATACTGTATAATTAAATTAATAAGAAGGTAAACAACTATGATACTTGGTCCAACATCAGTTTATAAATGCCCGAAATGTGGAAACCTTTTTAAAAATTCATCTGTAAAGAGTAGTTTTTCAATGGGTGGATTTTTATATTCAGATGGTCAGTTGATTGAATCAATGGCACCCAAATCCCTAACTCTTACTAAATGCCAAAAATGCAACACTTATTTGTGGTTAAATAAATTGGAAGATATTAACACTAAAAAATGGCAGCATCCGATAAAGCCGGAATGGAGAAAGGCAGATTTTGCAAAGTTTTTAACAATTGAGGAAAATTTTGATGCACTTAAGCAAGGAATAGCTGAAAATAAAGATGAAGAAAAATATATTCGAAAGCAAATATGGTGGGAATACAATGATAGGAAAAGTGAAAATCAAAAAATGTTTATTGATGAAAATGACGAATTGATGTGGAGAGAGAATTGCATAGCACTATCTAAGCTTTTAAATTTCAATGATACTAATCAAAGAATAATGATAGCAGAAATAAATAGAAACTTAGGGAACTTTGATAAATGTATTGATATAATCAACACCATTGATGATACAGAGATAAATTGGGTAAAAGAAAAGTATATAACAGAGTGCAAGAAAAAAAATAAATGGGTTATACTATTGAATAATCCTATGGAATCATTTCCGACTAGGACAAACTCTCCGGAAGTTGAATCACCGGAACCGGACACTGATGATATCCTGTCAAAAGATGATACGCATACTCAGGAAAAACCAATTAAACTTCCGAAACTGGACATTGGGCGTCTTATGGACTAGAATTACATCATTACGTAGGCAATAATGATTGGTATTACATACAATACGAAGACAAAGATAAATATCTAGTGCATATTGCAGGAAATGGAATATCCGGGTCAGATTAAGGTCTGCGTAATCAGAGAGAGACGTAGCATTACAATGGCAAAATAATATATATTGCACTTATTAATAAACCCCGATTGTTCTATACAGTCGGGGATTTTTTTTAATTAATAATATTATCTTGCTATTGATTAATTGTTCCCACTTCGGTAAGTACTAATCGGAACTCTTTCTTGTATATTCCAGTAAGATAAATGATTTGTTTTCGGTTAATTCAAGGACTTGGCGATTTACTTGCTCGAAATTGTGAGTATGCAAATATCTATTAATTTCTTGTTCGTCAACGTCTTTTGCGATATCGGAAAGCTGTTCGAGTGACTTGTATCGTGTCGAAGAGACAAATGTCGTTTGCTTGTTTTCTTGGATTATTATTGCAATAGTCCCATTTTGTTTGAGAGTATTGATTACTTTGGATAAAGTTTTGTACGGAGCAACATATTCGAGTATAAGTCCCAAAAAGAATAAATCAATATTATTAATCGCTAGCTCGTCTCGCTCAATATCAATATTAATAGTATGCAAGCACTTAATACAATTGCCAAATCTACTTTGTGCAATTTCCAGATAGTCGGGGTTAATGTCAATTGCATAAACGGCTATATCTGAACTGCAATCAATATGTTCCAACCCATTACCGCCGGCACAGCCAAGCATAGCAAAAGTTTGTGGTTTATATTTTTCCAGACAATACTTTGTCAGCTTGCTCAATAACTGTAACTGCCCAATATCCGACATGTGATTTTCATAGTCGGAATAGGGTATATTTAGCCATGGATTTTTCATAGTTGTATTAAATTAAGTATTTGACTGCAAACATAATTAGAAACAGAAAATACTAATTAATATTTTATTATTTGTAATTACAATTAAATATTCTTACATTGCTATTTGGGATATTTATTACTTAGGATTGACGGATAGCGGCTAAACATTTATTTAGTCAAGGGCAATGAGATAAATATTATAAAATGCAGACTTTATTGGCATTAATAATTACAAATAATAAGATGAAAAATTGAATGACTTACTCCTTACTCCAGACTATACAAAGAAAATGCTGTTATTGATGAACGAAGCAAATGAAGGAATCGCCGAAAACGATGTTTTATTTCCTGTGCTGCCACTTCGCTATGAAGAGCAAATTTTAAATGAAATAAAATATCTTAACACACTGCTTGGAGTAGAACAACTGGAAAGCAAGCAATCGCCGAATAGGAATTTATCTAACCAAAAGCTGAAAGAAGAAATCAAAAAGTTGTGAACCGAAATTGACGAAAGTAAAAAAGAAAATACTTTATTGACACTCTCTGAAGCGGCAAATTATTTGAAAATCAGTAGTATAACATTATATAGACTAGTCAAGAATGGCACTTGACATCATAGCATCATTGGCAATAAAAAATATATAGACAAACAAGAAATTGATGATAAAATAACACTATCATTTCTTTTGTTGCCCTGTCATCCACTCACCACAAACTTATTTTTAAATATCTGGCACCATCGTTATTCAATTAGTATTTTTAAACAACGGAACAAAACTTCAAACAATATCAGTTATATGCAATTAATAATCCACCTGTTTTTAGAAAAAAACTACAATGAACCCCGGTAATGTCCCGGGGCTCCTCATTTTGTTTATTTCCATATTTTTACAGTTTTATCCTTGCTTCCGGTAACGAGTTTTTTATCAACATGGTCCCAATGAATGCCAAAATTAATTACGGCTGGCATACCCTCCGATGGAAAAATACTTACCATATCCATACTTTCAGTATAGGCACCAGACCCAACATACAATATAACATCTTTGCTTGCTGAAGCGAGTACGGTTTTTTTATTGTTAGAACTAAAACTTACGCTATTGACAGCATCAGAATGATCTGAAAAAGTACGTAACAGCTTTCCATCAGAAGCATTCCATATCTTGACGGTCTTATCATGGCTTCCTGAAGCGACTATTAGTTTTTCATCTTTAGATTTAATACAACTTACGCTATTGACAGTACCGGTATGCCCTGTTAGAGTACGGATATTATCTCCATTGGAGGCATCCCATATCTTTATGGTTTTATCATAGCTTCCTGAGACGAGTTTTGTGCCATCAGGGCTCCAATCTACGCACTTGACCCCTTCAGTATGCCCTGTTAGAGTAAGAATATTATCTCCATTGGAGGCATCCCATATCTTTATGGTTTCATCATAGCTTGCCGAAGCGAGCTTAGTGCCGTCAGGGCTCCAATCTACGCTATAGACAGCACTCGTATGCCCTGATAATGTACTTAACACATTTCCGGCAGAGACATCCCATATCTTGATAGTTTTATCCCAACTTGCCGAAGCGAGCTTGGTGCCGTCAGGACTCCAACTTACGCTGGTAACAGCGCTCGAATGATCTGATAAAGTATTTAACAAACTTCCATCAGTAGCATCCCATATCTTTATGGTTTTATCCCAGCTTCCTGAAGCGATTTTGGTGCCGTCAGGGCTCCAATTTACACTGGAGACAAAATCTGTATGCCCTGAAAGAGTCATATCAAGTATCCCTTGAAATTCAATATCTGGATTAAGCGTAAAATCTATTTCGTTGCTTTTTCTATCGTTTACCGTAACTGAAAGCTTTCCCGTTGTAGCTCCATCAGGCACTTCTACGATTATCTCTGTATCGCTCCAACTTGGATAAACTGTCGCATCTGCTCCGTTGAAATTTACTTTGCTCGTGCCGCGTTCATCTCCAAATGAAGTACCGCTGATTGTGATTTCATCGCCTTCTTTACCGAAAACAGGTCCATCATCAGTTATATGAGGGTATCTTTTTTGAATATCAATAACATAGGTGCATATAGAAGCAAATCTCAAATGATCCTCTGTGATCATGTTCAAAAGACTTCTTTCGCCGTATGTCAAGAAATCCTCACCATATACGTCGGTATTGCCTTCATCGGATTTTGGTTTGTATTCTTCACTATATGCTTTGATGTAAACCTTCCAGTGAACACTTTGAGGAGAACGGTCTTCTAATCCTTCTGCCGAAGCATACATATCTTTAAATTCTATCGCGTTCATTCTTACAGGATCTTCAGGGGCGTCTGGTGCGTCAGGATCTTGTAAGTCTTCAGGCATACTGAAATCATTCCTGTGCACTAATATAACGCCATCGCTATTTGAAACCAATTCTTTCTTTCTCTCAGGGTTCCAACAAACGCTATTGACAGCGCTGCTATGCCCTGATACAGTATGTAAAAGATCGCCGTCAGTGGCATTCCATATCCTGACAGTTTTATCATCGCTTCCAGAAGCAACAATAAGTTTTTCGTATTCATATTTGCAGCTCACGCTATTGACAGTACCGGTATGTCCTGTTAGAGTACGGATATTATCTCCATTGGATGCATCCCATATCCTGACAGTTTCATCATCGCTTCCGGATACGATCTTTGTGCCGTCAGAGCTCCAACTCACGCTATTGACACTTCCGCCATGCCCAAGTAGTGTACTTATCAGAATCTCGTCAAATGCATCCCATATCTTGACAGTTTTATCATCGCTTCCTGAAGCGAGCTTAGTGCCGTCAGGATTCCAATTTACGCTATTGACACTTCCGCTATGCCCTGATAAAGTACTTATCATCTCTCCGCTGGAGGCATCCCAAATTATGATAGTTTCATCATCGCTTCCGGAAGCGAGCTTAGTGCCGTCAGGATTCCAATTTACGCTATTGACACTTCCGCTATGCCCTGATAGAGTGCGCAACAAATTCCCGTCAAATGAGTCCCAAATCTTGATTGTTTTATCCGTGCTCCCCGTAGCGAGCTTAGTGCCATCAGAACTCATGCTTATGCTTGTAATATCATCGCCATGTCCGGATAAAGTATTCATAAGCAATACGCTTACTCTGTCCGTTGTAGCTCCGTCGGGCACTTCTACGATTATCTCTGAATCGCTCCAACTTATGTAATCGCTTGCATTTATACCGTTAAAACTAACGATGCTCGTGCTGCGTTCATCTCCAAATGAAGTGCCGCTAATAGTGATTCTATCGCCTGCTTTTGCACCCGCCGGTTCTATTTTGGCAATTTTCGGTAAAATTGATGCTATTACTATCTTTTCGATGTTCAAGGCGGCATAATCATGATTAGTCCCTTTAACAATTATTGAAACAGTGACAGCTCCGGAATTATCTTTTTTTATTGTCATTTTTTCGACAAACTGAGTCGGATAGTGAGCTTTTTGCCCATCTTTTAGATAAATCCGCATCATTGTGTTTTTATTGGAATTTGGGAACTCCATATTCTCAATTTCATTTATATTGAAATATTTTACGGTTCCGTCTTTTAAATTGAATTGTACTTTTAACTCCTGGGAAATTATTGAGCCGTAGGCAATGACAAACATCAATAGTATAATAATTTTTTTCATTTTATTTTCCTTATTTTATAATAATCATTTTTTTAGAAAGGACTTCGGTGCCGAAACGAACTTCATAAAAATATGTTCCATTGGGTACGCGCTGTTTTTCACTATCTAAGCAATCCCAAAGAAGAGAGTTTTTACCGGGTTGACAATTGGAACATTCCAACTGTTTAATAATTCTTCCGTTGTTATTATAAATTAAAATTACTACCGTACCGGATTGGGGAATCTCAAATTGAATATTCGTCTTTTCCGTTATTGGATTAGGATAATTGCCTTTAAGTTGCAAACCGTTTGATTGTTTATTGATATCCTCGACACCGGATACAATCTTAAATTCTATATTTTTAAAATCTGATATAGCTATTTTTTCTACATCACCATTTTTAAGATTAATCAACAGAGTGTCATTTTGTGCATAAAGTGAAGTAATCGCACAGAATACAACGAATAAAAAATTAATTGTTAATAGTCTCATTAAAACACCTCTTTATTTTGTTGTAATTTATTTATAAACAAAAATACATATAAATAAAATAATTAACAAACACCAATTAAAAATTACTGTTTGGAATAGAACAACTGGAAGGTAAGCAATCTCCAAATAAGAATTCATCTAATCGAAAGTAAAAAGAAAAATACTTTATTGACACTCTCTGAAGCGGCAAATTATTTGAAAATCAGTAGTATAACATTATATAGATTAGTCAAGAATGGAACTTTACATCATATCATCATTGGCAAGAAAAAATACATAGACAAACAAGAAATAGACGATAATATAAATGTAATTACAGGGAAAATGGGGAAGTAGAAAGCAATAGTGGGAAAGTGTAGGTTAACAGTGCAATCTAAAGATGAGCGTAGCGAATTCTGTCCCAACGTTTGGTATATGAAGCGTTGGGTGTTTTATTGCACTTCATTTCCAAATTACTATGTCGTTTATTTTTATTCATTATTTTCAGTTTTATCACTTTCGCCCGCATTGCTTACAGCCGTTGTTACCTGCTGGGTTTTATCTATTATCTTGTTAATCAAATTATTAAACGGTAAACTTTTTCCGTATATCATATTTTCTTGCATTTCCATATAATCATTTTCGTATTTTTTCAAAAATTCATTTGGCGGTATAATGCTCAATTTATCAATTTGTAATTCAGAATAATCAACCGTTTTAATTGGTGTAAATATTTTTCTATGTGCAATTATTTCATTAAATAGATTATTGTTTTTCAGAGCGTTAATACCGTATTTTGTTGATATTATTTCGCCAATATCGTATAAATGTCTTGACATTCTGTGATAACGAATTTTATCGTCAGGTTTGGTAAATTCTTCGTGTAACAAAATTAATTTTTCTAAAAAAGTTTTTTCGGGGGATATTGTCTTTACAATAAATGCTTTATCGTCAAAAGAATTATTGGGATAATATTCTGAAATTATTGATTTTATCTCTTTATTTTCTGCTGGTTCTAATAATGAACGAGCACCGATTTCAATTAACACTTTTTGTTTAATATATGGTAATTCATTGAAAACAGATTTGTATTCAATCTCAATAATTTCAGGGTCTTGGTCTGATATTTTTGTATTTCTTACTTCAATATTAAACAGATGATTATCAATATCGTAATTCTCAAATTCTTTTTGTAACACATCTACCATTTCAGTAGAAACAAAATCGTGTGATTTTCTTTTTAATTTTCTGATTTGTCCTTTGGTTAATTCTCCTTCAAATCCAAGATATTCACGATTAACAGCAAGGTCAATATCTTCTGAAAATCGTTGAATTAATTTGTATGCTTTGCTCAAAGAAGTTCCACCTTTAAATATCAAGTTTTTAGAAAATTCAGCGTTGAAAATAAGTCGTAGCACAAGTGTTACCCAAGCATCTTTTTCAATTGCTTGTGCTTGAATTCCTGTTTTGAAATTCAATTGTTTAAACAGTTCTTGCTGTTTTGGTATAGGTAATTTAAGCCAATTCATCTGATATTTCTGATAAAATTTCTAACATTATTTTCTGTATCCATATCGGTGCATTTTTAATATCTTCTTTTATTTTTACTACTTCTCCCGATTGTTTTATTATATCGGAAAGTTTATGGTTTATGGTTTCATTTATATTGTTTTCTTTTAATGATTTTAGTGATTGAATAATTAAACTACTTAACTTACTTTTAAAATATAAATTTTTAGGACTTGTTTTTTTGAATACAATAGTTTGATTCCCAATTTCAATTTTTCGAGCAGAACCGTCTGTTAAATAAACAACATTCATTGGTATTTGCGTTGATAATCCAAGCAAATGTTGAGCATAAGCACCGGTAGGAATTATTTTTGCTTTATCTCTTCTCGCGATAGATTTTGCAATTTCTTCTGCCGTTGGATATAGAATTCCTAATATTTTATCAGTTTTAGGATAATAATAAATTCCTTTTGAAATTCGTATTAATATTCCTTTTGTTACTAATCGTTGAAGTGTTTTTCTAACAGTATCATAATTACCGGATTGCAAAAAATCAGAGATAAAAAACAATTTTCCCCGTTTTGATTGACTAACAATATTTTCAATTTCTTTTGATACCATTATTTATTAATTTGTCCCAAAATTAGCAAAAAAATGGGACAAAATAAAATTTTATTTACAATTCTGTTGATTTTTTTACCCTTGCAGGTAATGTTCCGGGCTAAGCGAATTAATCCCAGATTATTTAGTTTAGCTTATGTTGGGCGTTTTATTGCTCCAACTTTTCAATTTACTATACTGTTTATTTATATTCATATCATTCATTATAACTACTTAACGCTCAATGATTTATACACATTGTTGTGCGTTCGTTATTTATTAGAAAATGTTATGTCATTTTTTAGAATCATAGGAATTTTCATTTCATCAGGCATTTGTGGATTTTCTTTTAAGTAAACATCTCCATGGTAATCCTGTTT
>Ga0256846_1000571_pt1 | contig 14554 bp, 13 predicted proteins | sample TevniametaG_FD_189098 | JGI IMG/M metagenome (GOLD analysis project Ga0256846, IMG submission 189098) | Tube worm associated microbial communities from hydrothermal vent at the East Pacific Rise, Pacific Ocean - Tevnia | ecosystem: Host-associated > Annelida > Integument > Unclassified ...
TTCCGTTTGAACCGGGCGGCCGGGATGTTTCAGATATTTGTTCTATTGTGATACGGTATGAAACAGGTTGCGGACAGTACCGGCCATACCGGACAAAAACAGCAAAGGATACGAATATGCTTAAGGTGGACCAATTAACGGCGGAACAACTGGCCGGTCAACGGCTCATGGTGGGATTTGACGGAACGGCCCTGACCCCGGACCTCAAATATCTGATTGATACCGTAAAAGTGGGCGGCATTATCCTTTTCAGCCGCAATATTGACAGCCCGGTGCAATTATCCAGACTCTGCCGGGACGCCCAGGATCATGCCGCTGCCGTCGGGCAGCCGCCGCTGTTTGTGGCCGTGGATCAGGAAGGCGGCGAAGTCGCCCGGCTGCGGGCGCCCTTCACCGAGTTTGCCGGTAATCCGAGCATGAAAAATGAAACCGATGCCGTTACCTTTGCCGCCATCACCGCCGATGAATTAAAATCCGTGGGCATCAACATGAATATGGCGCCGGTCCTGGACGTCGCTTTTCCCGGGGTCGACAGTATCATGGCCCGCCGGGCCTTCAGCGGTGATCCTGAGCGAACGGCCCGCCTCGGGACTGCCGTCATTGACCGGTTTCAAAAAAGCGGCATCATGGCCGTGGCCAAGCATTTTCCCGGGATCGGCCGCACCACCCTCGATTCCCATCTCGACCGGCCGGTTCTGGACACCGATGCCGGCGTGCTGCTGGCATCGGACATCATCCCCTTTACCGCGGCCATTTCCCACCGGGTGGCGGGCATCATGTTGTCGCATATCGTCTATGCGGGGCTGGATCCGGACTGGCCGGCCAGCCTGTCGCCGGCCATTGTCTCGGATCTGCTGCGAAAAAAACTCGGCTACAACGGGTTGATTCTGACCGACGATCTCGACATGGGGGCCATCAGAAAACACTATCCCCTGGATACCGCCATCTCCCAGATCCTGGCGGCCGATGCCGACCAGATCCTCATCTGCCACCGCAGCCCGGACATTGAAACCGCCGCGGAAAAAATCGCCGCCCTCCAGCATGAGACGCCGGGAATACGGATGCGCACCCGTCAAAGTGTTGGACGGATCCTGTCTGCGAAAGCGGCCTGCTTATAGAGCGCCGCCATGGCCGGCGGCTGAATATTCAGGGGGCAGGGCCGGCGGCCTGTCTCTTTAAAAAACAGCCCCGGATCCCTGCCCCCTGGGCCCCCCTGGCCCGTAACCCGTAATTATTTCAGTTCACGGACATCGATCACGTTAAATATTTTTCCGCTGTGTCCCGTGGCAACCTTGCCGGTGACTTCTACTTTCCTGCCGACCAGATCAATGATGTCCACGCCCATGGCCGTATACTCCCCCTTGGCGGTCTGTATGATCAGACCCGTGTCCGTCTGCGCGATCGTGCCGGTGACAACGGTCATATCCTTCTGCATGCATCCCAATACCGTCAATATCGAAACGATCAGCGCGTACCGAAGCAGTTTTGCCACTGCCGGATATGGATCTGGTTTCACCACGTACTCTCCTTTGATTACCTGCGCCTCATCATCAACCCAAACGGGAGCGCTGGACGCGCCGGCCGTTAACCGGCTCTTGGTAAAAGCAAGCGATGTGCCAACTGATCAAGACGGCCGGTTTACAGTCAAAATGTCGTCCCGGCGGGAAATGACGTGCGTTTTTGTTACGATTTTTTCCCGGTCTGTTACGAAATCCGCACACTGTCCGGCGGGTGCTGTTTATATTTGTTGATTGCCCATCACTATGGTACATTTGGAAAAACCCGTTCAACACGGGTAAAATTAAATCAAGCGGGAACAGGTGAATGAAATTAGGTTTTGGCATCAGCAGCCGGCTGCTCTTATGGTACGCCCTGCTCATCTTTATTTTTTACGGGACGCTGTTTACCCTTTACCTTGATGTCAATGAAATGATGCGGCTGTCCGATGAAATTATCAACAAACATCAAAAAATATCTTCATCTTCCAGAAAAATGATAGAAAATTTACTGGGCATGGAGGAAAACGAGAAAAAATATTTCCTACTGAAAAAAAAAGACTATCTGAAATATTTCATGGCCGCCAGAGAAGCATTTGAATCGAATCTCAATGATATCATGCAGCTGGATTCCCCTGAATTTAAATTGACGGATATCTGGAAAGAGATATTCAACAGCTATTCAAACTGTTCCCTGCCCGAAAATCCCGAAATAAAAGACGCGCCGGCGGGCCCGCTGTGGATTCCCGAGCGGCAGATCGACGAATGGATCGGAGATCTCAAACGCGCGCGGCTGGAAAACGAGCAGAGAATTGCAGTGGCCAACATCGAGTTGAACCGCTGGGGCCGGCGGGCCATACGGTACGGTATTGCCGGTCTCGGCGTCTCTGTTGTGGCCGGTTTGATCTGGATTCTGTTTATTGCCCGCACAATGATTCGACCGCTCAGGGCCCTGCGGAAGGGAATCCGGTCAATTACGGAGGAGCGATTCAGCCATCCGATCAACATTCATACCAAAGATGAATTCGGGGAACTGGCCGGCGCTTTTAATGAGATGGCCAAGCGTCTCAAGGAAGAAGAACAGATGCGGGCCGAATTTATCACCACCCTCAGCCATGAGATCCGGACCCCCTTGACTTCCATTCGTGAATCGGTCAACCTGATAGTGGAAAAGGTGATGGGCCCGACAAATCCACGGCAGACCAAGTTCCTTAAAATTGCCAGTGCCGAGATTGGCCGGATCTGTGAATTATTAAACCATTTGATGCACGTCTCACGCCTGGAGGAAAATGTATTCAAGGTCACCCCGCTGCCGGCGGACCCACTGGTATTTGTCATCAAAAGCATTGACCACTTAAACCCGAATGCCAAGGCCAAAGGGATCCATATTGACCTGAAAATACCACCGGCCCTGCCAAAAATAATGGGAGACACCAAACATCTCCAGCAGGTGATGTTGAACCTGCTGGGAAACGCCATTAAATTTTCGAATCCTGGCAGCATCATCAACGTATCCGTTTCACCGGAAGCCGGCGGCAGCGCCGTGCAATACATGGTTACGGATAACGGCCCCGGTATCCGGCCATCCGAGAAGAAACTGATTTTCAACAAATATTACCGGGGTAAGGAAGTGCGTGAGCACATGGACGGCGTCGGGCTGGGGCTGAATATATCCCGGCAGATCATCGACGCGCATAACGGTAAAATCCGAGTCAGCAGTGAATTTGGAAAAGGCAGTACCTTTACCTTTTGGCTGCCGACAGCAGAGAAGTAGGAAAGCCCCATGCTGAAAAAAGTTAAAACCGCCTGCCCGTCAGCTTATCTGCATATAGCGCTTCTGTTTTTTGTTTCAATGGCGGCGGCCGGCTGTCTACCGGTATTGCTTCAGCAGGCCGCGGTAACAAAAGACTCGTCCGGACCGGACCGGAAAATCCTTGAAAAGGGCTACCAGGCATTCCAAAACGGTGATGACAAACAGGCGGAAACGATTTTCACATCGCTCCAGCATGCCAAAGACCTTACAATCGCCCGAAAAGCCGGATACGCGCTGGCCTGCCTGAAACTGGCGTCCGCCAGAAATTCACAGGCAAAAGCCGACGCCTTTTCCCGGTGGAAAAAATGGCGGCGGCGAAATCATGGCACCGCCGACAAGGACGAACTGCAATTGCTGGAAATGGTGATTAAAAAGCAGGCTGACCGGCGTTCCGGCAGCGCGCAGGCGATCTCAACACTCAGCCCGGCGGATAAAAAGCAGTGTGAGCAGCAGTTGGCCCTGCGGGACAAACAGATCAAACTGCTCAACCAGCGGATAAACACAATGAAGGGAGAAGTTTCCCTGCTTAAAAAGAAGATAAAATCAATTGAAGAGATCGATCAGAAGATACAGGAAAAAAAAACAGAACCACTGCCGCTTAGGAAGCACATGTGAATTCACTACAGACAATACTGGTTGTTGATGATGATCCGAATGTCCTGGAAGTCCTGACCGCGCGCCTGACGTCCGCCGGATTTAAGGTGATCAAGGCCGATGGCGGGCAGAAAGCGCTGGCGCTTGTCCGGACACGGCAGATCGATTTTATCATATCAGACATGAAAATGCCGAACATGGGCGGGATGGATCTATTTACCGAAGTCCATGCGATCAAGCCTGCCATGCCGGTGCTGTTTTTAACGGCCTACGGAACCATTCCCGATGCGGTCCGCGCTGTTCAGGCCGGCGCGGTCGACTATCTGGTCAAACCCTTTGACGGCAGGGAACTGGTCAAAAAGCTGAAGAAAATCATTGCCAGAACTTCTCCCGGTCTCCCCGATGAAGGCAGTGCCGAAGGGGACGCCGCTTTTTCCATGACAACCCGGAGCCCTGCCATGCAGGACCTGTTTGATCTTGTTAAAAAGGTGGCGGCCAGCAGTGTCAATATCCTGATCCTTGGCGAAAGCGGTGTCGGGAAAGAATATATCGCGCGCGGCATTCACCGCATCAGCCCGCGCCGGCATTCCCCCTTTGTTGTGGTCGATTGCGGGTCAACGCCCACCGGCCTGCTCGAGAGTGAATTATTCGGACACGTCAAGGGATCTTTCACCCATGCCATTCGGGACAAAAAAGGACTTATCCGGGAGGCGGACACCGGGACCCTCTTCCTGGATGAAATCGGAAATATTTCCCCGGAGATGCAGACACGCCTGCTGCGGTTCCTCGAAGACTACAAAATCCGGCGCATCGGAGATCTGACGAAAACGGCGGTGGACTGCCGGATTATTTCGGCCACCAATTCGGACCTGCCCAAAGATATCGAAAACGGCAAATTCCGGGAAGATCTGTACTACCGGTTACGCGTGGTGACAGTAACCGTTCCGCCGCTTCGCGAGCGGAAAGCGGATATTCCCGTCCTGTCCCGCCATTTTGTGTCTCGATTTCTGAAAAAAAACAAGATGGGGCCGGTCAAAATTTCGGCGGAAACCAGCCGCTGGCTGTGTGACTACCCCTGGCCCGGAAATATCCGGGAACTGAAAAACGCCCTGGAAGCGGCCGCCGTGCTCTGCCAGAACGGCATACTGACGCTGAAAGACATACGCCTCACCGGTCTGCCCGAACACCCGCCGGACAGGATGCCCGCATCCGAGCCGCTGTCTCTGGAGGAAAGTGAGCGGAATACGATTATCCGCGCCCTTGAAAAAACCCGGGGAGTGCAGAAGCATGCCGCCGACCTGCTGGGGATCAGTCGACGGGCCATCCACTATAAAATCAAAAAGTACGGCATTGACATCCCCCGGTTTCAGTGAGGCGCGCCGGGCGGCACCAGGCGCGGGCGGAACCGGCGGCCCGGCCATCTGTCGGACCTGTTTCCAATATCATCCGGCGGATCATCAATCATCAATCATCAAACAATTCCGGCGCCATCTCCACCGTCAGGCCGTCCGCTTTCATCAGACGCACGGCCAGGCCTCTGGATCTGGGCAATTCGTATTCAAAGAAAAACCGCATGGTAAGATGCTTTCCATGATAGAAGCGCCGGTCTTTTTTTCCGGTTTTACCAGACAATGCGCGCTGCACCGCCACCCCCTGCGCCAGCCACTGCCAGGCAATGCAGATGATGCCGAACAGGTCAAGATACAGCGTTGCATCGGCCAGGTAAGTCTCATCTCCCTTTTCCCGGCGAATCTTTTTCAGATGATCGGTCACGGCATTAAGCGTTCCCACGGCATCTGCCAGCTCCCGGGCATATGGCGCCAGCGGTGACAGTTTCCCTGCGGATTCCATGGTCTGACCGACTTCCGCCAGATAAAGGCGATAGGCCTTCCCATGAGCCATCGAAACCTTACGGCCAAGCAGGTCAATCCCGTGAATGGCGGTTGTCCCTTCATGGATGGGATGGATTCGGCAATCCCGGTAATACTGCTCCAGGGGATAATCATCGCAAAACCCGGAGCCGCCGAAACACTGCAGCCCCTGGCTGATGGACTGGATGCCCATTTCCGAGGAATACGATTTGGCGATGGGTGTCAACAATTCCAGCAGCAGGGCGTATTTTTCCTTCTCCGCCCCGTCTGATACCGTCAAGAGATCGAGATACCGGCCGCACTGAAGCCCCAGGGAGAGGGCGCCTTCCACCACTGCCCGCTGAAACAGCAGCATCCGCTTGACATCGGCGTGTTCGATGACCGGCACCGGCGGCAGGGCCGGATCTTTCTCACCGATCCTGCGCCCCTGTCTGCGCCGGCGGGCATAGTCCAGAGAGGCATAATAGGCGGCGGTGGCCATGGCCGCGGCCCCGAGGCCAACACCGATCCGGGCCTCGTTCATCATCTGGAACATGTATGTCAACCCGCGATGCGGCGCGCCCACCAGCCATCCCCGGCAGTCATCCCCGTCCCCGAAACTGAGCTGGGCGATCGGACACCCCCGATACCCAAGCTTGTGATAAACGCCGGAGACATTCACATCATTGGCAACCAGGCGGCCATCATCTTTCACCCGGCGCTTGGGGACCACAAACAGGGAAATGCCCTTGACGCCGGCCGGCGCGTCCTCAATCCTGGCCAGCAGCAGATGAACAACATTTTCCACGGCATCATGGTCGCCCCCGGAAATAAATATTTTCTGCCCCTTGATCAGATAGTACCCATCCGCCGCGGGGCTGGCCGTGGTGGAAATATCCGCCAGGGAACTGCCGGCTTCGGGTTCCGTCAGCGCCATGGTTCCCTGCCATTTGCCGGCACGAATGCCGGGAACATACCGTTTATACAGTTCCCGGTCACCAAAATTTTCGATCAGCCGGGCGGCGCCGTCGCACAGACCGGTGTACGCCGCCGCCGAATAGTTGGCCGCCATGAAAACAAACTGGCAGGCATACGCGATCACATGGGGGAGCTGTTCTCCATCCAGGTCGTACGGCACGGTGCTCGACAGCCACCCCCCTTCCCCGAACTCCCGCAGTATTCTCTTGACCGACCGGTGAACCTTGATCGTTCCATCCGTCAGCTCCGGCGGGTTCCGATCCATCTCCTGAAAAACAGGCCACAAAAGGTTCCTGGCAATCCTGCCGGCGGCGCTGAGGACCAGATCGAAAACCTTCCGGTCATGCTGACTGTAATAGTCGTACCGGGTCAGGGATTCCGCGTCGAACATCTCATAAAGCAGGAACTTCAGGTTTCTTTCGCTGAAATATTTCTGTGCCATTCAGGTGTCTCCTCACTTGGATTTCACGTTTCTCAAACCGAAATTGCACGACTGCCATGAAAACTTATGGCATAATATCAGTCAGATTCGGCGTAACGATTCAGCCGTGGATCTGCGCGGATCATCACGGATTGTTTATTATCAGATACAAATCTTTTAAATTCCGGTATTTTCACAGACAGATTCGACAAAATCCATCGCCAGGCGCATTATCAACTTCACAAAAGCCTTAAAGTATAAAATCCGGTATCTCTATAGCCGGGTTTATCCGCGTGAATCTGCGGTTGAATAGTTCCAATTCGGTTTTACTAATACCGGGCATGCCCGCCGGGTACGGCAAGTATTTCCGCCCCCCCCGGCACGGCATGCGGATCAAACATACCGGGACACAATCAGATTTCCCTCACCCTTCTCTTTTATAGGTGGCAAAAAAGTGTGGCACCGGCGGATCCTGAGTATCGTCATAGGCCAGAAAACTTTTCTCGGTTAAACCCGAATCCTTAAAGCGGCCGATCTCCTCGCGGTCAAGGGGAAGCGGAATCATGTCTTCCTGCTCGCCGCTGAACCGGCTGCGGCAGGATACCAGAATATACCCCCCTTTGGCCACAAAAGAGGCCATCGCCTCTCTGGCAAGCACTCTATATTTTCCGGGTAAGACCTGAATCGTGTTACACTCGAATACCAGATCAAACGCCTGGAACCATAACGGATCATAATTAAACAGATCCGCGACCAGGTAATGGACCGCTGTATCCGGATACCGTTTTTTGCATAACTCGATCGCGCTGGGAGAGATATCAAAACCGATGACCTGATACCCTGCCGCTGCCAGTGCCTCCGCATCATCCCCCACGCCGCAGCCGACAACGATCGCCTTTTTGTCCGCTTTTTCCACGGGATGGTTCTCCAGCCATTCAACCAGATAGGGATTGGCAACAAGATCCGCCCAGAAAACATTCGTATGATCCCCTTCGGCGTCACGATAGATACTGTCAAACCATCCCAACGGGTCATCTCTCTCCTGAAAAGAACGGACCATCTCCCGATATTTTACAGGATCAAACTCTGCCATGATTTCCTCCTGTATCCCGAATGATTCTGCCTGATTGATCAAAACGCCCCGGTCGGGTCTGTTTTCAATGCCGTGCATTCATCAGATGTCCGAAGCCGCCCGCCATCAGCCTGTCATCGCGATTGTTGAAAAATCGACTGTTTATACCTTCGGGCCCCATATCGTCAACATATGTAAAACCGACCGCTTTGAGATCAATTGTCAGCTGGTGCGGATCAAATGAACTTTGCCAGGGTTCGCCAGCCATTGCCATTCTCATGGCCAGCAAACGGAAAACCAGTCGCCGCAAAAAACCCTGCGAAGATAGCGGCACCACATAATCAAATACAATGGCACTGCCGGAAGGCGTGACCGAGGCGACGTATTTCAACGTATCCATCACCGTTGTCCGGTTTAGATACATGGTGCCCCCCAGCCACGAAAAAAAACTGGGTTCACCTTCCTTGAACCCGGCTTCCTGCAGCCGCTCGGCCGTGGTTTGATTTTCAAAGTCAATTGAAACGAACGTTAGAGAATCCGGAACGGGTATTCCGGCAGCGTCCAGCAGCTCACGTTTCCATGCCTGTGTGGCCGGGTAATCAACTTCAAAAACGCTCAAGCCTTTGTCGGAATACGGATGGCGACAGGAAAATGTATCGAGCCCGGCGCCAAGAACGACATACTGACGCACACCGCGCTTAATCGCCGCCGCCAGTTCATCCTCAACCAACCGGCTTCGTGCAACCACAATCGCACGCAGACAACTGGATAATCTTGAGCTGAATTGTCTTTTTTTTAAATGGATATCGGATACGCCTTGAGTACCGACAATGGTTAACGCGATGGGGTCGTCGAATACTTTCGGATGATCGAGAATCTGATGGGCGGCCCGCATCATCGCCACTTTATGCGCCGTCAGGCTGGAACAATCCTGCTTCACGTGTTTCTCCGAATAGAAGGCGATTCAGGCCAGGCCGGCACGGTACTTTCCCATAATTTCGGCTTATTATTTCCCACCACTTCTCCACCTTGGTTTATGCCAGCAATAAAAAATGCCCACCAAAGCAAAACCGAAAATATAGTACCATATAATTGGTGGTAAATACGAATACTTTAGAAGAATTTTTTCCACGTTGCCGATGGGAAATCCATCCAGCGCCGTTCGCAACGCCACATGCTGCACCGCCGCCGCATCCGGTACGATCATTCCAGCTGTTCGCGGCATATCGCTCCCCCCCTGGATTAGTGAGCGTTTGTTTATCATTATTGAGCATGAGGCGCCTGTACAGGGTCACATGCGGCTTGATAATATTATTTACCTGTTTGATGTCTTTTTTCTTATCATTCTCCCCGATAATTTAGTCTGTGTACTTTGTTAACAACGCCTAGGACTTACAGGAACCCCTAATTATTATTCAATTCAAGGTGACACCTTTCCCAGCCTTCCCCATTTTTTCCATTGCTCAACCAATATATTTTTCTCCCGCAAAGCCTATACCAGCCCCTAAAATAATAGAAAATATTATCATGGGAATTAATGCTTTTTTGTCTTTTGGATATACTATTATCATTATAGGGATGGCGCTAAGTAATGCCAATAAGACACCCTTTAACCAAGGTTGCATTTCCCAATCCACGTAAGGAATAAACAGGCCAAGTACTACCCAGTGCACAAAAGCAGATAGTGACGCATATTTATCTATTTTTTGGATTATCATTGGAATGACATCAATTGTTCCTGCTATAATTCCAATAATTAATGCAATAAATATATCATTCATTTTATTTATTTTCACCTCATGAAAGCAGTTCAGTTTTATCTATTTGCTTTGCTGTAATATTAGTGAATGTATGGGAATTAACAGTTAAAATTGCATTCTTTTCGAAACATTTGAAATAATAAATTTTCCCTTTTGCTTCAACATGCTTAAGAGGAGTTGATAAGATGATTTTTCTTAAATAGGATTCTGTTTCCGTATCTGAAAAGTGTGAAATTTTCAGATTTTTCTTTATTCTCAAAAAGCCCAAAGGCGTATTTTTGAAATTTCCAGCTATTAATATTTTTTGTGAAAGCAAAGGATAAAACGCCCCTGCAAATTATATCCGCCATTGCCTGCCCATTCTTTCTTTTAGCAGTTTCTTACCAGATGCCTTTTATTACTTTTTTCAAGGTAACACCTTTCCTCATTATTAGTTCCTTTCAAGTCTTTGTAATAATTTTCTTCCTCTCGATTTAACAGCTGGACTTCCTGTATCTATTTGATTCTGTATAATAGCTAAGATTTCATCAAATATACTATTATTCCTTTCAGCAAAATATACTAATGATTCCATCGCGGAAACTCTGACTATTTTGCTTTTATGTAAAAGATATTTTTTTAAAATATTTATTATTTTGGACTCTTCATCTTCTTTGCATGTAAGGCGTGGGGCAATTTGAGCCATGTGCCAACATACTTCCTGCTGCAATGATGATTCCATTATAGATATGACTTTATGAGTAAATCCCAACAACAGTTCAGGTTTCTTCTGAGTCACTTTCTCAATTACATCAGCTGCTCTCATTCGGATGACTGGATCTACCTCATCGATACCGTTAAACAATTCAACAAATAAAGATTCGTCTATTTCGACTTCCCTTGTAACTTCATTTGCACGACCTATTGATCTAAGATCTCCACCGCTTAATTTTTGAAGTATTTGCGACATGAGAATAGGTTTCACCTTGAATTGAGCTATAAGCGTATGAGTATTTTTATTAAATATCCAAGAAGGGTTATAAAGCTGACCCTGTCGGTATCATCAGAAAATTTCAATTTCTCATCGTTCCCACGTGGAAGCAAAGGATAAAACGCCCCTTCAAATTTTATCCACCATTGCCTGTCTACATATTCTTTTAGCGGATTTTTAAGCGGATGTCTAATTATTACTCAATTCAATGGGTGACACCTTTCCTTTACGGTTGCTCTCCTTTGTTCTGATCATTCTCATAGAGAGTTTAGTTTGTGTACTTTGTTAACAACGTCCCCTACTCACTCCCTACTCATATCCGTAATTTCTTTGTGTTTTAACATAGCTGCGTTTTATCTGTGTGAACCTGTGGCTGAATAGTTACATCTTCTTTTCTATAAAAGCGCCTTTTTCGTATCTTTTATACATAATTTCACCAAACTCTTGTATCATTTTTAATGTTGGCAGTATCTCTTTTCCGTAATCTGTTAATGAATACTCAACTTTTGGGGGAACAACGGGGTAAACCTCTCGGTGGACTAGTTGAAATCTCTCTAAATCTCTCAGCGTTTGTGTCAGCATCTTTTGTGTTATTCCATTTATCAGTTTGTTTATCTGGCTATAGCGTTTAGTCCCATCAGATAAATGATATAAAACTAAAGAGTTCCATTTTCGGCTAAACATGTCTAATGCCAACTCAAATGAGCAATTGTAATACTTATCCTTAAATTTGAAACACATAGTATCCTTTTGGTATGTATATTACTTTCATGTACGTACTTGACCGCATAGCATATTCAACATAATATACAACATATAAATTTTCAAGGTTTTTTAGATAGCGGTAATTACTAAAGAGCAGCTTTAGTATTATTCAATAGTATTGAGAGTATTACAGGGAAAAATCAATTTTATTTAAACAGCTTGTTCAAGACTTTAAAATAAGTTGGTTTTAAGGAGTAAAATGAAACCGGAAATAGAAAAACAAACAACAAAAGATGATTTGATTCGAAAAGGTTACACACCACTTACAAAACAGGAATTGTCAGAACTTATTTCTAATGCAACAGTGTCTGGGGATTATGAATATAGTGGTCATAGAAGATTTAAAACGTTTATGGATGCAAATGGTGAAATGGAAGGAAAAAACGACTGGGGTAGCGATGAGTTTGGAAAATGGAATATCGATGATAATGGATATTTAAGTGTAAAGTGGGAAGGATATTGGGAGGATTGGACTGCTGTAGCTTTTAAAGTTAATGATGAAATTAAATTTTATAATATCAAAGATGGTACTTGGCAGACAACTTTTAATAATATCATGCCAGGTGAGCAGGATTTGGATGTACAATAAATATCAGTAATTACACTTATGGCTGCTATGGCAAATCAAAATTTTCCCATGGATTATCAAACCATAAAGAAACTAAAGGAGGAAATTAAAGTATATACGCATAAATACCACTTCAAAATGCTGCATGTATCATTGAGCTTTCAAAAAACAATGAATGTTTAGGGATTAAAGTGGAAAAGAATTTGTCCGAAAAATTGTCTGGAAGTTTCAAAACTTTATCAGTTATCGATGCAAAATAATTTCATTATATTGCATTAAAATATTCGATTTAGTTTTAAAAAAAGGAGATAATCAATCATGAAAAATATACTGAAAATGAAAAAATCATTCATCCTGATCGCTGTAATATCTGTGTTAATAGCCATTTCCTATAAAGACAGTCACGCAACAGAGTTCCCTGACACTATAAAGATAGAGGGCATCGCACTGAACCCTGAAGGCATAGAGTATAATAAAAATGATCATACATTTTTATTATCTTCACTTAATGCAGCGCCTATAACTAAAGTCTATCTTGATGGGACTTTTAAACCCTTTACGAGTGGTGAAAAATTCCCTTTATCAACTGCAGGCCTCCAGATCGATTATAAAAGAAATAGACTTCTGGCAGCAGGTTTCAATGGTACAGAATTGTTTGACGGTGACCCTGCAACAAAGGGAACCGCATATTTAAGGATTTATAATTTGGAAACTGGAGTTATTGAACAAGACATTAATTTATCTTTTTTAGCGCCTGACGCTAGTGCCTATTTTGCAAATGACATTGCTGTAGATAATGATGGTAATGTTTATATCTCGGATTGGTATGCGCACATTATCTATAAAGTCGATTTAGATGGAAATCCAAGTATTTTCTGGACCAATGAAACAGGTATACCAAGTGGACCAAATGGATTGGACTTTCATCCAGATGGTTATCTATTGGTTTCCATACTCAATGTAAATGACAAATGGCTTTATGCCGATTACGGTTTGGTTAAAATTCCAGTAAATGACCCTAAATCGGCTAAAATTGTAGATATTTCAAATTCAGGCTATGCTGGTTTTGACGGGATGGTTATTAATGCTAAAGGAAATATTGTTGGCGTAACGAATAATGGAAAATCTCCAGGAGGAAATATGTTAATTGAATTATCCGGGAAGAATGACTGGAAATCAGCTAAGGTCATAAATTCTAAAGATATTACTGCAAGTACAACTGTAGCGGTAACACCGGATAATAAACAGTACGTAATTAATCAGGATTTTTCAAATGACTTAAAAAAAACATGGACAATAGAATTAATCGAATTTTAGATTTTACAAGTTTCCTCGTTCGGGAGTGTTCAATATTCTGTGTCACGGTTGCTGATTCCAAGTTTACCGCCATAGCCAGTGGAAGTAAAAGTCAATTCCGAAAATGGGCTTCCAAATAGCCGCGTCGGAGGAATTGACTTTTTGCTGGAACGTTTTTTTAGATCCATATTTCCGATTATAAACAAACTTACCGCTGATGACGAATCAATAAATAAGAAGTACCGGGCGCGGACAGGTGACAAAAACAAGGCCGTGCGTTTTGAATAGACCCGGCCAATTGATAAAAGAAATATTTTTCTTGCAGGAGAGGTGTTTTTTTCTCTTGACGGTCCTTTAATGGGTCTTGCATTTCCTTTTTCGGGGATTCTGGATTTCATTATATCCACTAAAAGCCCATTGCCCCGGATGTTCCACGACTCCAGCACGAACCATATTCATGTCAATATAGGTCATGCATTGCCTTAAATAGCGGCTGCTTTCCACTGCCGTGGCATGATAACGATCCTCCCAGAAGGCCCCTTTCCGATTTTTGCGGTTATTGTATTCCTGGCCGGTTCGGCCAGCTACCAGCCTTATTGAATCCGGGATGACATTCCGGCCGCCTTTGTCATAAACAAGCAGGTGAACATGGTTTGATGTGACCATATGATCTAACACACTCAAGCCGCGATATCTTTTCCTGGCCTGGTATAACCACTCAATCCATCTACGCCGGTCTCTTGGAAACTTTAGAAGAAATTATCTTTTATGGCACCGATTTATCGGGTCGAAGCCGGAGGCGTAGGCTGATGGGTTATGTGCCAGATATGTCCGGGAACATAATGCCTTTTTGCTCTAGCCATTTCCTGATCTGTTCTCTTAATTGGGCAGTTTTCAGGGAAAAATCGGCCGATTAAGCCCTTTTTAGAGCTCTTTTTAGGACATTTATTCTTCAATGTCAATTAGTTACT
>Ga0256846_1000572_pt1 | contig 14543 bp, 15 predicted proteins | sample TevniametaG_FD_189098 | JGI IMG/M metagenome (GOLD analysis project Ga0256846, IMG submission 189098) | Tube worm associated microbial communities from hydrothermal vent at the East Pacific Rise, Pacific Ocean - Tevnia | ecosystem: Host-associated > Annelida > Integument > Unclassified ...
AAGTACTTGACATTTGGCCAGGAATATTTTAATTATTAAATCTTGAGCTGAATACAATGGCGTATTTGCAAAATTAAAAGAAAACAAAGGTGTTTTCCCGTTTTTCATGGGCAGATGCCTTTTTTTATTTAATTTTGAGAAGAGAATATGAAGATTAAAACTAGACCTGAAATAACTCTGTTCCATTGTATGAACGCCTTTAAAGAAATCCCTTCAATGTTTGAAAACTGCCAGGTAAAGTGCATTAAAATGGCATGTTCCTCAATGACAAAGGATATACATCTTTTAAAAGCTTTTGAGGCAGGAGCCGATGCAGTACTGGTCCTTGTCTGCCCGGAAACCGCATGCCGTTATGCCGAGGGAAGTATCCGGGCAAAAAAGCGTGTGGAATATGTAAAGACCATCCTTGATGAGATCGGCATCGACTCCGGAAGATTAAATATCTTCAACACCACGGCAAAGGACAAAAAAGCGATTAAAGATATTATTCACAATACATTGGATGAGCTTGAAACCATGGAGCCGGATCCAGCATTAAATTAAATTTATTAATATCATCCCAAGTCGATGTTATTATAAAAACCGGATTCAAATGGCTATTTTGTTTTTGAGTCCGGTCTTTTTTCAACCATGTTATAGAAATGGAGTTAAAAATGATAACCGCCAGTCAAAAACCGTTAAAAGAGATTATCAGCCTTATTGAGCCCTATAAAAAGGTCCTGATCCTGGGTTGTGGAACCTGTGTTAAAACATGCTTTGCAGGTGGCGAAGATGAAGTGGCCCTCCTTGCATCTGCCCTTAGACTGAGTTTTAAAAAAAAAGCATTGAATATTGAGTTGGAGGAGTTCACCATTGAACGACAGTGTGAAAATGAATTTATCCAGGAGGCAGCACCGGGTATTGCACGTAATGATGCCGTGCTGTCCCTTGCATGCGGAGCAGGTGTCCAGGCCATGGTGAAACGGTTTGAAAAAGCAGTTGTGCTGCCTGGAGTAAACACTACCTTCATGGGAATCCAGGAGAGTCATGGTGTTTTTACTGAGCAGTGTTCAGGGTGCGGTAACTGCGGGCTTGGCCTCTTTGGCGGGATATGCCCTGTGACCAGGTGCTCCAAGAAATTATTGAACGGCCCCTGCGGCGGCTCCCAAAACGGGCTTTGTGAAGTTGATCCTGATATTGAGTGTGCATGGCATCTCATAATAGACCGTCTGACTATCCTGGGGCAGCTGGATAATCTGAAAACATATATTCCTCCAAAAAACTGGGACACCAGCCTTTCCGGAGGGCCAAGGAAATTGATTAGAAAGGACCATATAATATGAAAACCATTAGTCATCTCCATGAAAAACTGAGTAAGGGTGAATTTGCAGTAACAGGGGAATGCGGTCCTCCAAGGGGTGCAAACATTGATGTTATTGACAGGAAAATAAAACTGCTCAAAGGGTTTGTTGATGCTGTAAATGTTACTGATAACCAGACAGCCATTGTCAGGATGTCCAGTATTGCAGCCTCTGCCCACCTTGCAGGACAGGGCCTTGAACCTGTTATGCAGATGGTGGTCAGGGATAGAAACAGGATCGCAATACAGTCGGATATCATGGGAGCATGGTCCCTGGGGATACGGAATATTCTCTGCCTGTCCGGGGATCATCAGAAATTCGGCAGCCAGCCAGATGCCATGAACGTGTTTGATATTGACTCGGTTAACCTTATTCGCACTGTCCGCAATATGCGTGATACAGGAAAGGACATGAGCGGATTTGAACTTGATGTGGCACCTGAAATGTTCATAGGAGCTGCTGCCAATCCTTTTGCCGATCCCTTTGAATACAGAGTAATAAGGCTTGGCAAAAAGATCGATGCCGGAGTTGATTTCATACAGACCCAGTGCATTTACAACATGGCAAGATTTAAAGAGTGGATCAGACGGGCAAACAATGAAGGCCTGACTGAAAAGGTCTATATACTGGGTGGAGTTACTCCTTTAAGATCAGCTGCCATGGCAGGGTATATGAATAATAAAGTTGCAGGAATGGATATACCCGAAGAGATTATCAAACGTATGGGCAGTGTGGATAAGAAGGACCAGGCCCGGGAGGGAATTAAAATATGCCTTGAGACCATTGAGGAGCTTAAGGGACTTGATGGAGTCCATGGTGTGCACATCATGGCCATAGAATGGGAAGAGGCTGTGGCAGATATAGTAAAAAAGGCTGGCCTGAAATAGAAAAAGTTAAGGAAGGTTAAAGTATGCCTAAAAAATATAGTATTCATACAGAGCCTGCTGCTCCCCGATTTTATCCCGTGGGCAAATATGCCACCATTGAATTCAGGGAAAACTGCGCAGGCAGCTGCAGGGAGTGTGTAAAGAAAAAATGTGTGTACGACATATTCAAGGATAATTACCGGCATATGAGTGCCATGGATGAACCTGAATATATTTATACATGCAACTCCTGCTTCAGGTGTATCCAGGAGTGCACCAAGGGTATCTTTTCCAGGGTTATCAATCCTGAATACAGAGAGATCGGAGATGATTACTGGACACCAGATATCATTAACAGGACATGGTATCAGGCCCATACAGGGAGTATACCAGTGTCCGGAGCAGGGTACAGGGGCCCCTTTGCAGGTAAGGGCTTTGATTCCATGTGGACGGACATGTCTGAAATTGTACGCCCCACCAGAGACGGAATCCATGGCAGGGAATACATCAATACTTCCATAGAACTTTCAAGGCGGCCTGAAAGATTATCCTTTAATGAAGACGGCTCCCTTGCCGTTGAGGTAAAACCGATTCTTGAGATACCCCTTCCCATTCTGTTTGCAAAACCTGATTTCGGCGTGTTAAGTGATAATGTACTTATCTCCATGCTCCGGGCAGCAGAGACGATCGGGACAAAGATGTTTGTGAATGCTTCTGATGTTGTGGGGGATATTGTACCGTTTTTATCCAGTATAATCCCAATGGTTACAAAGGATAATTTTGAAAAACATTCAAATGTTCTTAAAAAAGCAGAGATGGTGGAGATTGCGTATGAACCAGGTATTGAGGCATCTTTTCAGGCCCTGAAAAATATAAATGACAAACTTGTCATAAGTGTGGGACTGAAACTTGAGGCTGGTTCAGACTATGCAGGTATCTGTGTTGAACTCTCAAAAACCGATATGGATACAATCCATATCTATACCAATACAGACGGCCGTGAGTATGGATCAGACAATCCGAGATTCATCAAAGATATGCTCAGGGATATACATCTTGCTCTGATTGAATCTTCAACCCGTCAGCAGATCAATATAGTTGCATCGGGTGGTATATGCCTTGCAGAACATGTAAATAAATCCATAATATGCGGTGCAGACGGAGTTGTAATTGATCTGCCCCTTCTCATTGCCATGGAGTGCCGTCTTTGTGACCGGTGCAAAAAAGGCCTTGCATGTCCGGTTGAATTTGAGACCATTGACCCTGATTATGGCAGCCAGAGGATCATAAACCTCATGGGTGCATGGCAGAATCAGATACTTGAAATGCTTGGTGCCATGGGGCTCAGGGAGGCAAAACGCCTCCGGGGAGAGGTTGGCCGCTCCATGTGGTTTGAGGATCTGGAAAAGGAGAGCTTTGCACCTGTTTTTGGTAAGAGAAAAGTTGCCATTGATGTGGGATAATTAAGAAATAATTACAGGATGAGTTATGAGCAAGATAAATAAGAAGAACCAGCTGCCTGAAGTTCGTGAAACTCCATCACGGTTCAGGAATACAATTGGCAAATATATAGTTAAGAGAAGTTCAAAATGCATCTCCTGTGGCAAATGTGCAGAACTTTGCCCCTTTGGAGTTCACATTATGCCTGATAACCATGCAGCTGTCTTAAGGCCTGTTGAACATAAATGCATTGGGTTTGAATGTAAAAAGAGTGATCACTACTGCATAGATGCCTGCCCGGCCAATGCCCTTGTTTTAAAGGAGAATGCTCTTCTTGAAACAATGGGTGATTTCCGATGGCCTGCTGAAATGCTGCTGGGACATTTTGCCATGGCAGAAACGGGCAGGGCACCCCATGTGGACCTTGAGTACAACCTTGGAAACTCCGGAGGCGGGTTTGATAAAATACGGTTTATTCATCCTGATCCCGGCCTTGCCATTGATATCAGTGATGAGGATATTGATACAAGTATTGAACTTAATAAAACAGGCGACGGCAGACCTCTGAAAACAATTTCCATACCATGTTACGGTGGAGGCATGTCCTATGGGTCAACAGCCTTGTCTGTTATTGTGGGCCGGGCCAGGGCTGCCAGGAGACTCAACAGTCTCACCTGCACAGGGGAGGGAGGATATCCGCCGGAGTTCCTTCCGTATAAGGAGCATGTAATAACCCAGGTTGCAACGGGACTGTTTGGTGTCAGGGAAGAGACCATAAAGAACTGCCCCATCATGGAGTTTAAATATGCCCAGGGAGCAAAGCCGGGTCTTGGCGGCCATCTCCTGGGAGAAAAGGTTACAGAAGCAGTTGCCAAAATGCGGGAAACCGTTGTGGGAAGCTCGCTCTTCTCACCATTTCCCTTTCATTCAGTATATTCGGTGGAAGATCATAAGAAACATGTGGACTGGATGAAGGAGATTAATCACAATGTGCTCTGCTCCATAAAAGTATCCACACCAACGGATGTGGATATGGTTGCTGTTGGTGCCTACTATGCAGGAGCCCATATCATTCACATTGATGGAAGCTATGGCGGTACTGGTGCTGCCCCTGATATTGCCAAGAAAAATATTGCCATGCCCATTGAATATGCCATACCCAAGGTTCACAGATTTCTGGAGGAAGAGGGAGCAAGGGACAAGGTAACCCTCATTGCCAGCGGCGGTATAAGAAACGGACTCGACGTTGCAAAGGCCATTGCACTGGGTGCTGACGGCTGTGTAATAGGAACTGCTGATCTTGTGGCAGTGGAGTGTGTCAGGTGTGGAAATTGCGAGAGCGGCAGGGGCTGTGCCCGGGGTATTGCAACCACAGATCCTGAGCTGGGCCAGATGGTTGATGAAGAGTATGTTGAGCAGCGTCTTGTCAATATGTACATGGCCTGGCGCAGGCAGTGGTGTGATATATTGAGAACCTATGGATTAAAAAGTATCAAAGAGCTCAGGGGCCGTTCAGATCTTCTTGTGCACCTTGATTATCTGGAAGAGGAAGAACGGGCAGGATATCAGCAGGCACCTGGCTACAAAATGGTTTTATAATAAGGATTTTAACTGATGAACAACAATATTAGAGATAAAATAGTAAAAAATATACTTGCTTCCCGGGGGCGGATTCCCCATATTAAAACACCTGTGAATAAACTGGATGAGGAGGGGGGATGCGGTGTAACAGGATTTATGGCTTCCATACCCATTGCCGGCCGCCATATCCATGAACCATCAGTGCAGATGCATAACAGGGGTAACGGCAAGGGAGGAGGCATTGCAGCTGTAGGCTTAAGTGCAAGTGATCTTGGTGTGCCCCGGGATGTGCTTGAAGATCATTATCTTCTCCAGGTTGCATATCTTGATAAAGATGCTGTATCACAGGTTGAGTCAACAAACATAAATCCATGCTTTGATATTTATAAATCAGAACAGATTCCCACCATTGATGATTATAAATCTATTGGCCTTGAGGTCAGACCGCCGGATGTACAGCGTTATTTTGTAAGGGTTAAAAAAGATGTACTTAAAAAGTTCATTGATGCCAATGATTTCCATGGAATGGATAAAAGAAAGGCTGAAGACGAATTTGTATTCCAGAATTCCACCAGGCTTAACCAGAAATACTATGCTTCCCTGGGAGAAAAGCAGGCATTTGTCATGTCCCATGCAAGGGATGTGATGATCCTTAAGGTGGTTGGCTATGCAGAACAGGCAACAGAGTATTATTGTCTGAATGATTTCAGAGCCCATGGCTGGATCGCCCACCAGAGGTATCCGACCCGGGGGCGGCTGTGGCACCCCGGAGGAGCACATCCATTTTCAGGAATGCATGAGGCCCTTGTACACAACGGAGATTTTGCCAATTACCATGCTGTGAGCGAATATCTTAACCAGTATAATATCTATCCACAATTCCTCACTGACACTGAAACAGCTGTGCTGCTGCTGGACTTGTACAACAGGGTCTTTGAATATCCCCTGGAATATATAATTGAAGCCCTTGCACCCACCACAGAGTATGATTTTGACTGCCTGCCCCTGGAAAAACAGGAGATTTACAGGTATATTCAGTCCCAGCACATGACAGGATCGCCGGACGGCCCATGGTTTTTCATCATTGCAAGGAATGATCCCTATAAGAATCTCATGCAGTTGATAGGGATAACTGATACTGCCATGTTAAGACCCCAGGTATTTGCACTTCAGGAGAGGGAGGATGTTCAGATCGGGCTTGTATGTTCGGAAAAGCAGGCCATTGATGCAACTTTGCAGAGCATAGCCGGGGAAGATAAACGATTCTGCCCCATTGCAGATAAATACTGGAACGCCCGGGGCGGCAGTTCTACTGACGGTGGTGCATTCACCTTTACAATCAAGGATTCAGGCAATGGTGACAATACCAAAAAACTCATTACCCAGAACAAGTTTGGGGAAATAATTCAGACTCCTCCAGGACAGATGCACTTTGATATTGAGACCTGTCCTTCCATTGATCTCTCCCAGAGAAATAAAACCCTGCCCAAGGGTGATAAAATCAATGCTCTGTTTGACGCAGGTGATATGCCGGCACTGAAGCAGTACTGCATCTCAGAGTTTGCAGATCTTGGATTCATGGATATCAAAACATTGCTGGACCAGGTTGAAGCCGTTGCTGACAAAGGCGATGACCATAAGAAAAAAGCCATCGATCTTTTAACACACCTGAACGACAGAATTTTTCCAACTGGTAATAAAAAGAGAAGTTCTCTTCTGCAGATCATCCGTGGGAGCCTTTCTAATATTTTTAAGTCATCCCCTGGGATTAAAGAGCAAAAAGGCAGTCTTTACACATATATTGACCATGGAACAAAGGGAGATCTAAGAGCACCGGAACCTGGTGAAAAGATCCTTGTTATAAACGCAAGGGAGTTTGAACCAGAGGGCAAAGAGTGTGATTCAAGGATGATCAATAAAGCTTACAGGCTGGGATGGAAGCAGTTTATATGCTATGGGTATAAAGGCCAGCGATTCACAGGATGCGGGCTTGGACCCGGAACCAGGGGCGTACGGTTTGATGTCTATGACAGCTCCGGAGACTATATGGCTTCGGGCATTGATGGTATGGAGATACATGTCCATGGCAATGCCCAGGATCAGCTGGGGCAGATCATGAAACAGGGTAAGTTTGTTGTCCATGGCGATGTAGGTCAGACCTTCATGTATGGAGCCAAGGGCGGGGAAGTCTATATCCGTGGCAATGCAGCAGGACGTCCCCTGATTAATGCCACAGGCCAGCCCAGGGTAATTATCAATGGAACATGTCTTGATTATCTTGCAGAATCCTTTATGGCAGGAGACCCGCTAAAGGGAGGCGGTTTTGTCATTGTCAACGGGATTGAATTTGATGACAATGGCGGGAAACGTGACCTTGATATGGCATACCCGGGATCAAATCTTTTTTCCCTTGCTTCGGGCGGGGCAATCTATCTCAGGGATCCTGATTGCAAAATTGTTGATGAACATCTGAACGGAGGCGTTTTTGCACAATTGTCAGATGATGACTGGAAGTTGATTCTGCCATATCTTAAAGAGAATGAAAGGTTGTTTGGTATCTCCATTGAAAATGATCTTCTGACAATAGAGGGCAGAAAACTTCCCTTTGACAAGGTTTACAGGAAAGTCATGCCAAAATAGAGGCTTGATTGGAAAAACAGCAATGTTCTGTTTATTTTTCCATGTTGTAAAAATTTTTTAACGCCTTATCCATCAGTTCTCTTGCATCCTTCAGTGCCTTTGACCTCCATTTTTTTGAAGAGGGGTAATACATCTCAAGGATATTTTTTTTAATACGGGTTTCATCATGACCTGTACTGTAACCGTGGTGGAACCCTTGATTTTCAACAATCATATTGTGCAGTGATTTGATGGAACCCATGGTTGTAAGGCTGTCAAGGGTTCCAAATTCAAAAACCATGGGTATATAATATTTATCCGGCAGAATGCCTCCAATATATGATGTAAAATCTCCTGTCACAGTATAGAAATCATCACCATCACCCCAGTCAATATCAGAATCTGCAAATATTGTTTCAATATCGTGTTTAAGTTTTTTATCTTTCACAGGGTTTGGGAATAGATGCAGTGTACCCCGGTTGCCATATCCGGTATGGAGATCAATATTAAATACTATCTCATATTTTTCTGCAATCTGTTTTATAACAGGAGTAACAGCTTTTACAGAAGGCTCGGGTCTGTTCCCTCCAAAATAGAGCCCTTCGGGATACTGGTACTGACCCTGTAAAATCGCCTGCCTCAGTGTTCCCATGGAGTATTGAATTATTTTTTCAATTGCATTTACCTGGAAAAAGATGTTTCTGATATTTTTAAGGCTGACTTTTCCTTTGGGATTCAGCATATTGTATAAATTTGAATAACCTTTATTTATGCTTTTGTATAATCCAGGGTCAGTGGTGCAATTTCTGTTAAGATCAACATTATTTTCCGTGACCCTGCGGTTATATTTGAACCCATAGGGGTTCAGGCCATGGATAACAAGGAGTCCCATGCTGGAAAGATCAGCTTTTTTAAGCAACTCTTCCATGAACATCTGCTGGACAGCACTTCCCACATATCCTTCAACACCATGCACCCCCGAGGATAGAATAAGAAGCTGCTCTGGTTTTTCCTGTGCAGGGACATAACAATAATCAATGGTCAGATCCTGGTCAATTTTACTTTTAATGGCCAGGTTTGACACAATTACATTCTTATACTCTTTTTTTATTTTATCGGCTGACAGAATAAACATCTTCCGGCACTCATCATAGGAATCCTGGAAATATACAAGGTTGTCAGGATCAGCATCAAGGTCAACTTCAACGGGTGAATAAGTATTATATTGATAAGTTGTAACAACAACTGCACCTGAAATTGTAATAATCAGTAAAATAAAAATGATTTTTAAAAATTTTTTCATATTATCCCCATCTGTCATTTAAAATTAAAAGTCTTTAATATCTTTAGAACTCTATAGAATATTGTGCAGGGGTGTCAAGGAGGAATCAGCAATTCCCGTTTAAATAATAGTTTTCCTTGGAATTCAGTTATATTATGCTACAATGACATAAATTTTTCCGGAGTTTACTATGAATACCAGACGGTTTAAGGATGGCCAGGAAACAATATCAGACATTAACGGGATCGTTTTCGATGATCCAGTACTCATTGTCTGTCCCGGATGCGGGGGCAGGGCAAGCATAGTACCTTTTCAGGGGGAGCAGAAGAAACAGCAGGTCAGGGCAACATGTTTTAACTGCGGTTATAATGATGTGAAATCATCAGAAACAAGTTGTTTTTACTGGCAGAAAGATAATCCAACAGATGGTTATTTCGGTCATGAACTCTGGTTGAAAAAAGATTGCAGCGGCCATTCTTTATGGGCATTTAATATGAAACACCTTGAATTTCTTGAGTCCTATGTTTCAGCTGCTTTAAGGGAACGGTCAGGAAAGGGTAAAACCGGCTGGACCAACTCCAGCCTTGCAAGCAGACTGCCAAAATGGATAAAATCAGGTAAAAACCGGCAGGCACTTTTAAGTGCAATCAGGGATCTTAAAGATATGGCACTATAATGAACCTGTTTTTTTCCTCCCATGAAATACTAATTACCATTATAGGGACTTTTTCGACACTTTTCAGCCTTCTTGCAGGTTTTGGCACAGCTGTATATTTAATTGACAAACGGTTCAGTCCGGGTGAGAAAATCAGGAACAGTCTTATCACCATCTCTGTAATATTGTCTGTTGTCCTGCTGTTCTGCGTTGTGCAATATGTTCCGGATTATTTAATAGATGGTAAAATCGATAATATTTACCTGGTTGAAAAAAATGGGAACTATCGTTTAACTGTCCGGTTCACTAGGAAGAGCTCCCATGGCATGAGTACGGTCTTTTCCCACAGGATCAAGACATATGATCTCACAGACGGCAGACTGCTTGGCAGTCTGAACCTTGCAAAGCGTTATTATCTTGATGATTATATAATATTCGGCCCCTTTAACAATAATGCATGGGGATACAGCTCCCAGACAGGAATCTGTCTCCTTGATCTTTTCAGACCTTTAATAGTTGCTGATGAAGATAAAATTAAAAAGCTGAATCCCTTTCTTGGCAGTAATATACAGCTTATGCCAGGGGAAAAGATCAACTGTTTTGATACAATTACCTTTGGAATATATGTGTATTCCGAAAATGGTACCATATACAGAATTGATCCTGACCTCAAGGCGGTTTTATATAAAAAGCCGGAAAACAGAAGAAAACATGACAAGAAAAATTGTGCTGTGTGCAGGCATAATTCTCTTTTCAGGAATGATATTGCAAATAGCAGTATCGGGTGGAGGCAGGACAGACATCTTGAAACTGAACTTTTATTCATTGATAAAAACAATAACATATTGAATAGAATTGATATAACTAAAGTGTTTGGTGAAAAATCAAACCTTTATACAACTGCCCGTGTTAATAACAAAGTGTTATTGTTCATAACCAACCAGAGATATACCCTTAAAGCTGTCAGGACTGATCCTGAAACAGGCGGGGTAATGGGGCAGGTTAACTATTTTTAATAAATAAAATTTTTATCCAAAATGCATTGATCTTGAGCAGGCCCCTATGATTAATAATATGATTAAACAAAGGATCGCCTGAGCTGCAAATATTCCTACACCAATAAAATGATTATTGTACTTAAACGTCAAATAAATTACAAGACCAGGGATCAGGATAAAAAATATGCCATATATATAAACAGAGTCTGACAAATAATCAATGACAGTCACCAAACAAAGAAAATCCCAGGCCACTGTCCCAAACAGCCCAAGGAAAAATCCACCTGTATTCTTAATTGTTTCAGTATGATCAGGCTTATCTGGTCTGCTCATATTTTCTCCTTTAAATATTTAATATTAATAAACAACAAGGCTCCAATTGAAATATATTGAAACAGTGTAAGTTTCCAATATAGGGGATTGGCCCTTAAAAATTCTTCAAAAAATCTGAAAACAAAATAGATATTCATTAAAAGAAAGAACAGATAGCCGGGAAGTGCTCTTTTTTTTCCGGCACATAAAAATAAAAATATGCAGAACATAAAAACAGATTCATATATCTGGGTGGGATGCCTCAGTATGCCATCCCCGAAATCAACTCCCCACGGTAAATTTGTGGGAAGTCCATAACAGCAGCCCCTGAGAAGACATCCTATTCTGCCGATTGAGACACCTAATGCAATTGCCGGGGCAAACAAATTACCTTTTTTCTCCTGTATATTAAACTTTTTTTTAATATACATAACACTGAGAGTGCCGCCTATCAGCCCACCTGTTATTGTACGTCCCGAAAGAAACGGCATGATATCAGGAAAGCTTTGAATAATATAGGAAAAGTTTAATATCCATATCGGTATTTTTGCCCCAATAATACCTCCTGCAAGGCCGGCTGCCAAAACATGGAATGATTTTTCACCAGTTTTTTGTTCTTTTCCTGCCAGAATAAAATAAACCACCAGGCCTGCTGTTAATCCCAGCAGGACAAAAAAAGAGTATGAGCTGATTTTATAACCAGATAAATTAAATAAGACAGGCCTTATTCCCCATCTCTCCGGATAATAATGTAAATCAATCATTGTTTTTTAAAATATGCATAGATTTTTTCTCCCGGGCAATATCCAAAAACATTGACTGTTTTTAAAAGAGCAAATATAAAAATAATTTTCCAGGCAGTGCCAGCATCAAAATAAACCATAAACAGACAGATGCCGCTGAAAACAGTACCCATGGCAAAAACAAATTTCATTGCGTGTACATCCACATCTTCCCTGGCTGAACTTATAAACCTGTCAAATATTTTTTGATAAAAGTATATTATCGGAGCCTTTTTAAAACCAAGTATTGTTGATAATAAAAGCAGAAAAAAAATAATTGTAATGGCAAGGCTGCTCTGGAAAAAATAAGAGATCCAGGCCAGCAGGCCAATGGTTATTCTGTTTAACAGCAATGCATTTTTTGATATTTTCATTTAATGATTTTCGGGAAAAACATCCCCACCTCTTTTTTGTATTGCTCATAATCTTCAAAGGTTTGTGATAACAAGATTTCTTCCTGTTTTGCCCTGAAATACATAAAGGGTATAAATACAAAACTATTTGCCAGAAATGCCAGATAATTGGGGTAAACAAGGCATGATCCATAATACATCAACATGAGCGAAGCATACAAAGGATGTCTGACAATACCATACCATCCCTTTTGTACAAGGGTCTGGTTATTATATATTTTAATTTGATTTGACCAGTTACTGCCAAGATTAAACCTGCCTGAGATATTAATTACACAGCCTGAAACAATCATGGGTAAACCGGGAAACAGAAGAATATAGCGTATTTTGGGAATCGTTATGGGAATCTCCCCGATTCTGAATCTGATCAATAGATAAAAACCCAAAAAAAACAGGGTCATTGTTCCTGTTTCAACAATACTCTTTTTCTCAGTTCTGACTTTCCTGTCTGCACCCATTATAAAATTGATCATAATGGATAAAAACAGAGCAAAAAGGCATAGACCGATTATAGTATCAGCAATAAGCAATATCATTTTCTATAAAACATATTATATGATGAAAAGGGAATTTTTAGTAAATCCGGGGTGATTACATGGACACATTCCTTCTGCATTGATTTTATGTCAAAGTTATAGATATCTATAAATGAAGTAATGCTCACCCTGAAAGTATTCTTATCAATATACTCTTTTTTTTCTTTTTTCGTTTTCAGCAGAAAATCCAGGGGAAAATTTTTACTGATATCTGTTGCAAACTGCATGCAGCTGCAGCAACCTGCATCATCACACAGCTCTTTTGTACTGTCCTCCAGCACTTTTGTCACATCAAAGGCAAAAGTGTTATCAATAAAAGGCAGATAATTTTTAAATTTAATATCCCGTGTTAAGGGGATAAATTTACCATTTTTTGATCTTGTCATATAAGTTACAGCCACCCGTTCAACATTGCATGGCAAAGGTACAATGTCTCCTTTACGGAATAAATCAGGAGCCTGTTGTTCAATGCGCCTGATTATTCCGGACAATGTCAGTCTGTTTGCTGTATCAACCTCTTTTACCCTTCCAAAATAGGCCACAGGCTGGAAATTAACTCCTCTTATGCCCTCGGTTTTTATGGCAAATTGAATTATCTTTCCTATTTCATTGTCGTTCACACCCTTTTCAACGGTTGTTACAAGGGTAATTGGAATATTATATTTTTTTAAATACTCAATTGCCTGTAATTTTATTCTGGACAGGTTTTTCCCCCGGAGCCGGGAATATGTTTCAGGGCGGAATCCATCAAACTGGAGATAAACTTCAAATTCACCTTCAAATTTGCTTAATTCTCTGGCAAAGCCCTCCTCCTTTGCAATTCTTAACCCGTTTGTGTTAAGCATGACATATTTTATGTTTTTTTGCGCGCCAATTCTATTATCTCAATGATATCAGGATGTGTTGCAGGCTCCCCACCGCTGATCTGTAATATCTCAGCATCTTTTTTCTCACTTTTAACAAAGAAATCAAGCATACGGGATATCCTTTTCAAGGGCAGAAAACCCCCTTTCCCGCTTTCAGCATAGCATGTGGGGCAGTTAAGATCGCAACTGTTTGTAACTTCAATCAACCCAATACAGGTATGTTGATCGTGATCAGGACAGAGACCGCAGTCAAAGGGGCATCCATGCCCGGTTACAGTCTGGTATTCTGAGATTGTACCGGGTTTATCAAAACTTCTTTTATCAAGATAATACTCTATATCCTCTTCAAAAAGTTCTGTGGTTTTCCCATGTACAGGGCATGTTTTGATTAAAAATACTTTGTTATCTTTAAATACTATTTTTGCAGGAATCTGTTCCAGGCAGTCAGGGCATATACTTATAGTAGCTTCATGATAGATATAATTTTTTTCCATTTTCTGAATCAGCTTTTGCTTAAATATTATGGTTTTATGCCGGAGCAGGCTCCCATGACTAACAGTTTAATCAACACAGGTATTGACAGAACAATAGCAAATATTTTTATTATTACCGGAATTTTTATTTTCAACTATGCCTCCATTTAGTCATTTTACAGATTTTATATGAACAACAGCAAAAAACAATCGCAGGTTATGATAATTCCTGAAAAAAATCAACCGTTATCGTTATCATATCCTATTGATAAATCAGTGTGAGGAAAGGCAGCAAAGGCATTATTTGTTACAGGTTAACTATTCTTTGGTACATAGTTGTTAAGTTAAGGACTCACACTCTATGTGTCAGGGTAGTTGTC
>Ga0256846_1000573_pt1 | contig 14521 bp, 10 predicted proteins | sample TevniametaG_FD_189098 | JGI IMG/M metagenome (GOLD analysis project Ga0256846, IMG submission 189098) | Tube worm associated microbial communities from hydrothermal vent at the East Pacific Rise, Pacific Ocean - Tevnia | ecosystem: Host-associated > Annelida > Integument > Unclassified ...
GTCCATCCCCTTGGTATTGCACCAATCATATTTTAAATAATCCACACCCCACCGAGCATATGTTACGGCATCCTGCTTCTCGTGGTTTTTACTCCCCGGTCTTCCCCCGCATGTATAAAGACCTGCATCTGAATAGATCCCGAATTTTAATCCCTTCGAATGAATATAATCTGCAAGATATTTTATTCCATGCGGAAATTTTACAGAATCAACTATTATTTTTCCTTTTTTATCCCTTCCTGTCTGCCAGCAGTCATCTATAATAATATATTTATATCCGACCTTTTTCATTCCGCTTATGACCATCGCATCAGCTGTCTCCATGATCACACGTTCATTAATACCTTTACACTTAAAATGATTCCAGCTATTCCATCCCATTGGAGGCGTTTTTGCCACTCCGGGAAATTTCTGCCCGTAAATAAGAGATGAAAATAATATAAATATAAAAAAGATTTTTTTCATTTAAAACAATCTCCATAAGGTTAAAGCCGTAATGAAAATACCCGAATAAATCAGTAGTGCCGCTACTGAGATAGATTTTGACAGAGTACTGTCATTTTTCTGTTTTTTTATAACAACAAGAGAGAGGATCAATCCTAATACGGGTAATAATACAGCTGCAAAACTAACAAAGGGAGATAGGGTAGTCAAAACGGTTTTATCTAAAGGAACTGTTTTACTCATTATATTTTGTGCGGAAACAACACCTGCCGGATCGGAGAGAGAAAATTGCCAATAAGGAATCCTTGATGATGTTTTAAGTATTGCTTTAAGCAGATGCATACTTGCCGTTACAGGTAAAATTGCCAACACAAGTTGTGTAAACGATTTTTTCCAACTCTCCTTTGCAACAAATCTTTTTATTAGAGCAAATAGAAAATAGAAAATACCCGGAATCAGAATGAACAGAACAAATGCTTTTACCGTTCCTTTAAAACTTCCCGCAATACCAAACAAATCGTTTACCATATTCGGAAAGGCAACAACGATCTTTTTGCTGACATGCCATTCGGATAAGACTTCATAGATGACAAAACCGCTTACCATCATGAAAAAACCCATTTCAGCCCAACTCAGTTTTAAATTCGTAAACAGGTCTGATGCAAACTTTTTGCCTTTGATTGCAATATTATCTTTAGAACATGATTTGAAACACTGACCGCATAAGATGCAGCTTCTGCTGTCGGTTATTTTGGGAGGATACAGTTCCGATGTACAGGATCTCCCGATGAATTTATAGTGGCTCTCCCTGGTTATACAATCTTTGGTAGTACACTTTTCGCAAACTTCAGGATCTTTTACACTTAATTTTTTAAAAGAGAGGAGGGAGTATAATCCAAGCAGATGACCGACCGGACAGATATAGGTGCAAAATGTCCGCTTCTCCCAGATCAATCCCGAAATAACGGCTACTCCGAAAAGAGTGAGCATATAAACTGCCATATATCTCGGTATGCGATGAATAGCCAAAGTGTGAATCCCTAAGATAAGAATGATCGAATAGAAGAGAGTGATTATCCAGCCGGATTTGAGGATATTCCCGGGCTTTCTTTTCAGCCCTATTCTTCCGAAAAATGATGTTACAAGCTCCATGGGGCAAATACTGCACCAGAATCTTCCGAATAAAATTGCAGTAACGATTATAACAGGCCACCAGTATGACCATACAATTAAATTGGAAAGGTTTGTGTTTCGAAGAATCTTTGCAAAAGCCGGATCACCGGTAGTTATTCCTATCGCTCCGTAAATCAACAGAATAAAAACCGTGAGTGTTAAAAATTGAATTACAGCAAGAAAATAGTTGTTTTTAAAAAATTTGTTTATCAGCATAATTAATTATATCATCACTTTCGGAAACGAAGTCAAGATAAAACTTAAAAGAATTTGAATTTATAGGTCTTGGTAATTGAATATAAATCCCTCATTATGGTAAGCTAATTAAAAAAGATGCGGGAAAAAATCCGATTTTTATCTAAAATTTTAACCTTAATTATCACTCTGATGTCAAGCACAGGAGAATTGATATCAGCAAAACCTCAATTCAATTATATATCGGAAGAGATCACTTCTGCATCAGGTCTTCCTCATGATACGATATACTGTATTGAACAGGACGAAGACGGATATATCTGGATAGGAACAGAAAAAGGAATTGTAAAACATGACGGAACATATTTCAAAATCTTTAATAGGCAAAATACTCCATTACTATTAAATAACTCGATAACTTCGATTAAAAAAGACAGATCAGGAGGTCTCTGGATCGGATCATATGGAGGAGGTATAATCTTTCACAAAAAGAATGAATTTATATCTGCTCCTTTTAAACTGACCGGAAACTCCGCAAAAATCTGGAAACTATACGTTGACAATAGTGAAGCTCTATGGATAGGTACAATCGGAGGAGGAGTAATAAAATATTATCAAGGAAAGGTAAAAAGATTTATTTTCCCATCCGGAAGAGACAGTAATGTAAGAGATATATTATCAACTAAAAATAATAAAATAATAGTCGGAACAGAAGGAGGACTTTATATTAAATCCGGAGAGCAATTCCAAAAATTAAAGACAGAACACCGAAAAAATCTTTTCATTATGTCACTTTATCAAAAAAGAGACGGTAATATTCTTATTGGAACAGATAACGGTCTATACCTCGGAAAGATAACAGGGGAAAGATTAAAAATAATTTATCATAAAGAGATAGGAAATATTATCCGAAATATCCAAAAATATAACAATTCGGTTATTATAATTTCAGAAAACGGTCTTAAAAAAGAAATTTCCAATGTTTTTATTTATGAAAAATTCAAAACTGATTTTTTTTATAATCCGCTAACCGTTGCTTTTCGAGATAGAGAAAACATTCTCTGGGTAGGATCTGCAGGGCTTGGGCTGGCAAAACTTTGGGAAAGAAGAATCTATTCCGTTGGAGAAAATACCGGATTAAACTATGTAAATATGAATGTTATCCTCAAAGATCACTCCGGAAATCTCTGGATGGGAAGTAATAATAGGGGGATTTATATTCAAACAAAAAATGGAATTTCCGGAATAACCAAAAATAACGGATTGATCTCCAATGAAATTTTCTCTCTCTTTCAGGACTCCGCAGATCAGATATGGGTTGGTACAAAAGAAGGTATTACTCTTTTCCCACACGGATTGTCCGGTTCAATCAAATCCCCATATTCAAAATTAAGAAAACCTGTATTATCTTTAAATGAGGATTTAAACGGAAATATCCTCGCGGGCACAAAAGAGTTCGGATTGTTTCAAATAGATTTAAAAAGCCCCGACAAAAGAATAACGAATATTATCAAGAATATATCGGTTTTTTCAATAAAGAAAAACTTTAATAATTCCATTATGCTTTGTACCGATCAAGGAATATGGATCGAAGATAAAATATCGGGTTCATTTTCATCTTTTTCTCCCCTGATAAAAAATGAAAAAATATTTGATATGTTAGCGGAATCCAAGGAAATAATATGGCTCGCTGCAGGAGATAAGGGATTCTTAGGTTTAATAAAAGGGGAAATCATCTCATTTTCTCCGCTTAAGCAATTTCCAAATCAGAGCTTTTTCGGAATATTAAGTAGTAAGGATAACAATTTTTGGATAAGCACGGATTACGGAATAGTTTCGGTAAAAAGACGTGAATTAATAAAATACTCATACAATCCATCCGGAAATATCAATTACACCTTCTTCAACAGAAACGATGGACTTCAAAGCCCTGTTTGTAAAGGTGGAATGCAACCGACAGGAATAATATCCGAAAAAGACACTATCTTTTTTGCAACAAGAAGCGGCATTTCATATTTTAATCATTCTAAATTCAAACCAAACAAAATACCACCTTCAATCAGAATAAATTCGGTATTAGTAAATGGGAAAAAAATTAAAATAGATGACCATTCCGATCTATCTCCGGAAACCGAAAAGATATCTATCGAATATTCAATAATTTCACACTTTCAGCCCAAAAAGATCAAATTCAGATACACATTGACCGGACCCGACGGATTGGTGATCGGACAAATTGAAAAAAATCAAATTATATTTAAAAACTTATCTTCCGGTAGATACTCTTTTCTTCTAACCGCGGCAAACAATGACGGAGATTGGAATTATAAAGGTGCATCATTATATTTCAGGATATTACCATATTTTTACAAAACAGTTCTTTTCCGAATATTAATTTTATCAATATTAACTTTCATATTTTTTATAGCACTAAGGAGCTATAGGATTTATTCTATGAAGAAGAAGGAAAAAAACAAAAAATATAAAAGTTCAACTCTATCTCCTATTGACTCGGGAATATACTTTTCAAATTTAAAAAATCTTTTTTACAGGGAAAAACTTTTTCTTGATCCCAATATAACCATAAAAGATATTTCACGTAGAATAGGAGTTCCCGCAAAGATAATTTCACAAACAGTTAATGAAATAACAGGAGAAAATTTTAAAAACTTTATTAATCGATATAGAGTTGAGGAGATAAAAAAAAAGTTTAAAGATCCTAAATACAGGGATGCAAAATTGATAACAATAGCATATGAGACCGGATTTAATTCAAAATCCGTTTTTAATTCGGTCTTTAAAAAATTCACAGGGAAATCACCTTCGGAATACAGAAAAAATTTAAAAAAGACAAAGAGTTGAGAAATCTCTGACATCCTAAAACAGGTTTTCAGATGTCTCTATCCTCCAAACAGATTATTCTAAAAGTGTAGGAGGCAAAAAATGAAAAATAATTTAACACCGGTTTTCGCAGGATTAATTGAAAAAAGAAAATTTTTAGGAACTTCCATTACCATTCCGCTATCTCTTCTTTTCCATACTCTTGTTCTTGCCGGATTGATCGTCCACCCACTTCTAAATATCACAAAAAATATGCCAAAACCTAAAAATGTTTTAGTTAAACTTTTATCCATGCCGGGGACTTCCGTCCCGGGAATCCGCATCTCTTCGACCGGAGGAAAAAGAGATCACAAACGTCCAAATGAGGGTAAGCCTAGAAATACCTTTAGAAATATCGCCCCGCTTATAATACCTAATGAAATACCTGATCCTGAAATTCTTCCCGATTCGCAAAAATCAGATTTAGAAACTGCAGGAGGGATTGATCCCAATCTGTTCGACGGACTTGATATTGGAAGTGATTTTATCGGGAATGGGAAAGATCCGGGAAATATTGCGGTTTCGATTATAAAGAGCCCGGTTCTCCTAAGAAAAGTCAAACCTACATATCCACCGTTAGCTATAAAAGCAAGAGTCTCTGGGAAAGTAATACTTGAAGCGATAACCGATATCTACGGAAAAGTCATAGTGGTGAGAATAGTAACCGGAAATCCGTTATTGAATAATGCTGCAAAAACTGCAGTCGGACAGTGGCTTTACGAACCGTACATAATAAACGGTATTCCCAAACCTGTTAAATTTACAGTTACTGTAAATTTCAGTTTAACAAGAAGGTAAAAATAATTGAATTTGGAAAAAACCCGGTCAGAGAGTACTCTCTGACCGGATAATCCAAAACAGTGATATTTCAAAAGAAATATCTTTTATTAAATTAAGATTTTACTGCTTTTTTTCCAAAATAGGTTTTTTTCAACAGATCCCAGAATATTATAAGTCCACCGAAGATCATTAATGAATCGGGTAATATTCTGGACCACATCCATCCGCGAACAATCTCAATTGCTTCACGTGTTCTGGTAAAATAGTATCCCATTTCCGCTGCCATTTTTGTCTGCTGCAAACCTATTATCAGGGTTGGAATTGCAAAGAGCAAAACTCCTATCGTAAGTAACCAGAAACCTATTTTACTCAACTTGTCATTCCATTCCCATCCGTTTGCCATTGAATTTGCACGGGATGTCATGTATAGAAATGCAATCGAAATGTATCCGAAAGCACCGAGAAGAGCGATATGCCCGTGAGGCATGATCAAATATGTCCCGTGTGAATAGTATGATATGGTTGGTGTATTAATTACCATTCCGAAGAATCCGGCTCCAATCCAGTTTAAGATCGCAGAACCGGCGACCCACATAAAAGGAGTACTGAATTTATTTTTATTCCCGGACAATTTCTGTTCCTTAAAGTTCTTCCACGCTTCAACTATCATCAATGCCAACGGAAGAGGTTCAAGTGCGGAAAAAATACCTCCGATTGCTATCCAATATTCATCAAGCCCCTGCCAGAAATAGTGGTGCCCCACACCAAGCGTTCCTGACATCATAATAAGAAAAAGCTCAAAGAACATAGTTCTTTCTGCTGTCTTTCTGGAAATAAGACCGAGAGATACGGTGAAATAAGCAATAACCCCGGCGGCAAACAATTCAAAAGTAAGCTCAACCCACAAATGTATAACCCACCAGCGATAATAATCATCAACCGTAAAATTAGGCATTATTTTATGAACAGGCATCATTCCTGCAATATAGAGAGTTGCAATTGCAAAAGCAGACCATATTATTGTTCCGACAAGAGGATTGTTTGTTGCCGATTTTTTTATCAAAGTAACGATCAATATAAACCAGAAGACAAGACCGATAACAAGTCCTATATCCCACAACCTCCCCAGATTTAATAATTCACGCCCTTCATTGCCTAACCAAAACCATGCTTTTCTTAAATATCCGTTCGCACCGAGATACAATCCGGTCATAGAACCTACGGCAACGACAACAAGTGCTCCCCAGAGAACATCAACAAGCCATGGGAATTTATGATCTTTATTGGCAATCAAAGGAGCTATAAGCAAACCTCCCACAAGCCATCCGACTGCAACCCATAAAATTGCCAGTTGAGTATGCATAGAACGGAGTACATTAAAAGGTAGCAAGCTTTGAGAAAAAATAAAATTTTGAGTTGGGTTTGCATAAAGATGAGCAAGATATGCACCGAGGAATAGTTGTGCAACAAATAGTAAACTCACTATGGGAATATACTTTAAAAGTTTCTTCTGTGATTTATACATAGTATTTATTTCCAATGCAGGTTCGAGTTTTTCATTTCTCTCTTTTTTGAAAAGATATTCATAGGATAAAAATATTACAAGTATTGTCAAAGTCCACAATATTAAAAATTCCCACAGGGACACAATATGACTGTTATACCCCGTGTCCTGATCAACAAGCGGTTCTTTCGGCCAGTTATTCGACCATGTTCTCTCTTCACCTATTTTTCCCTCCGTACCCGGACGAAGTGAAGATGCTACCATCTGTGACCAGTCGACAAAGGCAGCAATTTTTTCCGCTTCCTTTTTAAGGATAACGCCACCTGCAAAAGCTCTTTCTTTATCCCCGTTTACCAGCATATTTGTCAGATATTCAACATTTTTTTTATATGCTTCAGCAGATGCATCCGTGTAAGTCACACCTTTTTCCAACAATTTTGTCTGTTTACGAAAATCCTTTTTAACACGTACCTTAACAGCTCCTCTTTCAATATCCGTCAACTCTTTTGCAGATTTCCCGTACATCTGCTCCGCATAGTAATCATACAGATATTCAGCTCTGTGATGAAAAAAATCAGTCGTAAAATCGGGTCCCATGTAAGCACCCATTCCAAGCAGGGTTCCCCAGTCCATAAGATCAAATTCCTGAAAATATCCCTTGCCTTCAACGACATCATCATATGTATATAAAACTTCACCCGATACGGATTGCACCACCTTGGGAATAGGCGGGACTTCCTTCTGCAGATTGGCAGTAAAATAAATCAAAATAGAGACCATAAAGATAGCAATGATCCAAAAGCTCACATAAAGACCCTTTCGGCTCATAAATTTGTCTAACAATGATTCTTTCATAATACCTCCGTAAAAATTATTAATTTATTCCTAAACTTGCAAATTACATTTTAACATTTATCGTTTTTTTTAAACATAATAAATTTGTACCGATTATAATGCTACCAAATTGGTTTTGTCAAGAGCTGGTGTTAAATTTTAACCATACAACATATGTTTCGCTTTGACATTTTAAATTTTTATCCTTATACTTTTATTACAGGAGGAAATTATGGCTAATTTTGTAGATGAATTTATGAGATCTTACGGATCAAAAGTATCGAAAAACCTTTCGGGAACACTCGGGCTTGACAGAGGGTTGATAAAACAGATCATTCCTCAGATTGCTCCTCTTATATTAGGCGGGCTAAAAAAACAGAAAGATGATCACGGAGGAACCGAAAGAGTTGATCATATACTAAATAAATACGGCAGTCCTGATGTTTTAGGGGATCTTGCCGGATTATTCAGAGAAAAAGCATCGGACTCAAATCCCGATCCAAACCTCGGTGGTTTGTTAGGAAATTCTGGCGTCAATGCTGCAAATACAATTGCAAAAAAATTCAATATTGACGGAAGTACCGCATTAAAACTTATCCCCATGCTTGCACCGGTTATTCTGGGAGCACTTTCAAAAAAAAGAAATAAGAGAAGTGTCGGTTCCACCGGAATAGCCTCCCTTCTCGATCAGGATGGAGACGGAAGCATTTTGGATGATGTTGCAGGTTTCCTGATTAACAGCATGGGAAGCGGATCCGGGAAAAAAAGCGGTGGATTACTCGGTGGGCTTCTCGGGACATTTCTGGGGAAAAAACGTTAAATAATTAAAAAGTTTGAAAAAATATTTTTTCAATATTAGTATAAATGTGTTGAATAAAGTATTTCATTTTAAACAGGAGGAATAAATGAGATTAAATGCACCTAAAAAAATCGTATGGTACTTATCTTTACTTCTTGCAGTTATTAGTCTTATCGGATTTTTCGTAACAATTCCGATTGTTACGGGAACAGTTGTATATTGGGTAATGGCAGTAGCATGGCTGCTTTTATTCCTTGCAACATTTGTAAAAGGAATGTAAACAAAAGCCCCCTCATACAGGGGGCTTTAATTTCAATCACAATTTTTTAATCTACATTTTACTTCTGAAGTAGAATGCTTTTTAATAAAAAATAATTTTTGGTTTTATGTGTAAAAAAACAGACAAGGGTAATCTTACAAAGATTAAAGTTGATATAGAGTTCTAATACGAATGATCAACTCTTATCCGGACTTAACATAAAAAGTTTTCCGGATAGAAAATCTGATATTATTATCTTACCATCGCTTCCCACAACTATTTTTGAAATTTCATAGATAGAGTCCGCAAATTGTCCTTTGAGGTAAAATGCACTGTTGCAGGAATCGAAAGATGTTTCTCCGTAAGGATAAGAATATTCAAATATTTTTTTAAAATTCTCTTCTTCCGTATCAAATCTAAAAAAAGTTAACAAATCATGATCATGAGAAGTAATATACAAGTGTGAAGCATTAGAGATAATATTATCAGGATGTCCTTTGAATGGAATCTTATAAAATTCAGATTGTTTGCCATATTTCATTAAACTATTGTCAATATGATTAATAACAAACAGATTATCTCCACATACAGCCATCTTCAAGGGTCCTTTGCCGGTTTTAATTGTATCTGAAGTAAAATTCTTGCGATCAACAACGGTAATATATCCAGTAGTAAAATCGGATATATACACTCTCTCTTTATCAAATTCAATATCCGTAGGGAATGGTCCCGTCTTTATTGAAGCAACAAGTTTTTCATCTTTCGGATTAATGATAAGAAGAAGTCCGTTCTCACTGTCTTTCTCTCCGGTTTTAGCCATAAAGATAAGATCGGTTTTTTTATCATACTTTAACACTCTCGGTGAATTTTCTCTTTCTATGTTTTTATAAAAATATACTCTTTTTTGTGGAGCAAACTGTCTGATGCCATCCGGAAAATAGGACATAAATATTTTTTCCCTTCCCCAGCTGTTTTGAGTCCCCCAAAGACCGCCTCTCTTATCCACAACTATTTTTTGTGCAAGCCTTGAGATCCTCCTGTCATAAATTTGAAGATTTTTCCATTCAATTTCACAAACCCCGTTCTTTGCACCCCAGATATAAACTACCGGCCAATATGACTGATGCGGACCGTAGGAAAGAAACATATTTCCGTTTTTTGATTTTGCAAGACTTGTCGGATATAGGAACGGAAGTTTGATAAATTCGGGCTCTTTATCCACCGAAATTTTTGCAAATTCATCTTCGGAATTAAAAACAAGATAAGAATTATTGTTTTTTAATTCGCTTATCGCTATCGGTCCCCATCCGGTTTCAATCTTATCTTGTTTATAAGTTTTAATATCTAACACCGTCAAAGCCGACCCGAAAGTTCCGTTAACTGCCGATGCTCCGAGAGGAATATATAACTTGTTCGATACCGGACTATATGCAATATTAAACATATGAGGAATAATACCGATATTTCTTACTCTTTTTATCAATTTGTTTGTTTTAAGGTCAACGACATATATCTCTCCATATGCCCAACTTGCTATGAAAAGCTTTTTTAAGCTCACGTCAAATGCAGATGCATCATTTCCATATGAAGGAAGATCCACTTTAATAAATTTACCTTTGGAAAAATCAACAACATGAACCACGGGATGATTGTCATAAGGAATATATACCTGCTCATCATCTATATTTAGCTTGACACCAACCGCTTCCCTAAGACCGGGCAAATCAATTTTTATATCTCTCTTCCCATTACAATCAATTCTTACAGCTTGAACATCTTTTCTCTTTTCCGTTTCAATGACAAGATAAAGAAAATGTCTGTTATCATCATATCCTGCAAAATGAAGCCTTGTTCCTTTTTTTACTTCCAAAACCCTCTTTGAAATAATTTTTAAACGCTGACCGTCTATTGTAAAGAGTGTCTTGGAATATCCGTCATAGATAAAAAATCTATTCAATTTTTTATCAAAAACTACTTTTCGCAGAGGTGGTGGTGGAGTTTGATTGAGATTTTTTATCTTTTCTTTAGTTTTAAAAATTTTTTTAAATTTTACTCTTCTTCTAGTTACATCAATATATGCAATATTTTTACTGGTTTTTCCGACAAGCAGACAATTTCCCGACAAAGAATCGACTGCAACCATTTCAAATTGATACTTTGTGTCAACGGTAACAGATCTCCTGTCATCGGGAAATACTATATTCAGTGATTTATCAGCTATTGAATATATATTACCGGAAACACTGTCTATGCAAAGAGCTTCTTCTTTTAAAAACTGCGGAACACGTTTTTCTACAGGAATATTTGTAACTGTCCCGCTTTTTTCATCAATTATCGTAACCGATGAACTTATCGTATTTACCTGTATAATCTTTCCTCTGATAATATCTGTTCGAACAAGCAGAGGACCCAGCCCATTGTAATCCAATCCTTTTTTTGATAAAAAATCAATCTCCTTCACCTTAACAGACGCAAAGATTGATAATTGTAAAGTTAATGTTATCAATAGTAAATATTTGATTTTCACGGTTTCTCCTACGTTTATATTACCAAAAGTAAAATTGAATTTATATTAAAAGATTGATTTTTTTTTTAGTATGGATTATTATACTCAAGACTAAGATTTGTAGCAAAAACTACAGGCAGAAAGGATAAAGAGTTGGAGAAAAAGAAAATTGAACTAAGCCAGAGTCTTGAAGACTACCTCGAAGCTATTTATATAGTCACTTCAGAGAAGAGAATAGCGAGGGTCAAAGATCTTGTGAAAAGGCTTAAAGTAAGATCATCCTCTGTGATAGGAGCAATAAAAAAACTGAGAGATCGTGGTTATGTCAAGCAGGAGCATTACGGGTATATCGAACTTACTCCTACAGGGTCAAAACATGCCGAAGAACTTTTCGAGAAACACAACTCGCTTTTTAACTTTTTCAGTTCTATTTTAAAAGTAAGTCCAAAAACAGCGGAAAAGGATGCGTGTGCAATTGAACATCACATCAGTGAAGAAACATATAAAAAGATGATGACACTTATCAATCTTATTAAGCGAATTCAGGAGAATGACCCGAATGATGATCTATGTGAAAAACTACGTATATTTATATCCGGAGGAGATTCCGACAAAACCTAAATTGTTAAAGTTTTGATAATTTCTTGACACATCTTTCTCTTTTTGATAATTTTAAACTGTCAAAATTTTCATTTCAGGAGTTGTAAGATTGGATAGTTATAAAAATTTTCTCAAAAAGAATACACAGATTTTAAAAGATTTTAAGACAGAAAAAAATATAAATATAATGGAAGTGTGCGGGACCCACACTGTTGCCTTTTTTCAGACAGGTGTTCAGGATATTTTCCCGAATAATGTCAACCTTATTGACGGTCCGGGTTGCCCTGTCTGTGTCACTCCGAACGGATTTCTGGATAGAGCTATAGAAATTTCTAAAAAATTCGGAACAACTCTTACAACTTTCGGGGATATGGTTAAGGTCCCCGCTTCATACTCTTCGTTAAAAAAGGAAAAATCACTCGGGAGAGACATTAGAACAGTTTACTCTCCAATGGATGCACTTGATATTGCTATAGATAATCCGGAAAAAGAAGTAGTCTTTCTCAGTGTCGGATTTGAAACAACAACTCCGGGGGAAGCCGCTGTAATTAAATCAGCAAAGGAGAAAAATATAAAAAACTTTTCAATGTTAGTCGGAAACAAACTCACTCCGCCTGCAGTTGACGCTCTGCTCTCCTCAGGGGAAGTAAATCTTGACGGCTTTATACTTCCGGGACACGTCAGTATTATAACCGGTGCCAAAACATGGGAGTTTATTTCAAAAAAGTATAAAAAACCCGCAGTTATCTCGGGATTTAACGCAAAAGACCTTATTATGGGAACTCTTTTTCTTTTAAATCTTATTAAAGCCGGAAATATTAAAATAGAAAATTTATACAAAGAAGTTGTTTCAAATAGAGGAAATATTCTTGCGAAAAAGATGATGGATGAGCTTTTTTTAATTACCGATTCCAAATGGAGAGGAATAGGGGAAATTCCCGGAAGCGGATTAAAATTAAGAGAAGAATACAGACAATTTGATGCATCGGAAAAATTTCCGGTTGACCCTCCCGAAGAAGTTGAAAATAAAGAGTGCAGGTGCGGAGAAGTTTTAAAGGGCCTTATAAAACCATTTGAATGCCCGCTTTTCGGAACCGTATGTACTCCTTCCGAACCTGTAGGAGCTTGTATGGTATCTTTTGAAGGTGCATGTTCTGCATATTATAAATATTATAGGAGTTAAAGATGGAAGAAACAATTTTAATGGCACATGGGAACGGCGGAACATTCATGGACAGATTGATTAACGATAAAATTGCAACAATATTCGGGAAAGACAAGCTTCAGATCGATGACTCTGCAATCGTTGAAACGGGAAGTAAAAAAATCGTCTTTACTACTGATACATATACAATAACTCCTATTTTTTTCAATGGAGGAGATATAGGAAAACTTGCAATAAACGGAACTGTAAACGACCTTTCGGTTATGGGGGCAGATCCACTCTATCTTTCCTGCGGAATGATCATTGAAGAGGGATTTAAAATGGATGATTTGCAAAAAATACTCATTTCTATGAAAGAAGCAGCAGACTATGCAGGGGTCTCTATTGTAACGGGAGATACAAAAGTTGTTGAAAAAGGAAGTGCGGATAAAATATATATAAATACATCCGGGGTCGGGAGAATTGACAACAATTTTTTCAGAAATAAAATTTCGGAGGGAGACCTGGTCATTATTAACGGAACGGTAGGTGAGCATGGAATGTCTATCATGGCAGAAAGAAATAATTTGTCCTTTTCGAAAGGATTATTATCCGACTGTGCTCCCTTAAACCATCTCCTTAAAAAAATAAGATTAAAATTTCCAAATAGCGTCAAATTTGCGAGAGATGCAACAAGAGGAGGGATTGCTTCGGTATTAAATGAGATCGTCTCAATTACTCCCGGTTTAAGTTTAAAAATAGTTGAAGAATCTCTTCCGTATAAAGATGAAGTAAAAGGAATATCCGAAATACTCGGTATTGATCCTCTTTACTCCGCAAATGAAGGAAAAGTAATTCTTATAGTAAAAAAATCGGAAGGAGATCTTATCATTAAAGAGATGAAAAAAATAAGAGAGGGTCTTGATTCAACAATAATCGGAGAAATAACATCAAAGTTTCCCGATAAGGTCTATATGAAAACATCAGTCGGAGGAAATAGAATTATCCCAAAGCTTGAAGAGGACCAGCTGCCGAGAATATGTTAAACCATTAAAAGAGAGTGAAAAACCGTATGAATCTTTTTCGGAATAGATCTGATCAAGCAAATTTATTTTCTTGAAGGAAAACCGCTTTCAGGATTCATTTTCATTGAGTAAATTGTTGAGATACCCGGTTCATTCATACTTATACCATAAATATAATCGGCTTCTTCCATGGTTTTAAAATTATGAGTGATGATAAGAAATTGTGTTTTCTCTTTTAATTTATGAAGAAATTTTAAAAACCGCTGTATATTAGCCTCATCAAGAGAAGCATCAACTTCGTCAAAAACACAGAATGGAGAAGGTTTATATTCAAATAGAGCAAATAAAAAAGCAAGTGAGGTTAGAGTTTTTTCACCA
>Ga0256846_1000575_pt1 | contig 14484 bp, 10 predicted proteins | sample TevniametaG_FD_189098 | JGI IMG/M metagenome (GOLD analysis project Ga0256846, IMG submission 189098) | Tube worm associated microbial communities from hydrothermal vent at the East Pacific Rise, Pacific Ocean - Tevnia | ecosystem: Host-associated > Annelida > Integument > Unclassified ...
TATGTCATCAAGCCATTTCCAACTCTTTCCGCCGTCTGTCGAACGGAATATATTACCTTTTAATATTCCGCCAAGAGCACCGGATACATAAATATAACCGTTCCTTGCTACCAAAATATGATATAAATACTGGTCGTCCAATCCGCAATATTGCCAACTCTCCCCGTTATCCGTTGATTTCTGTACTCCGTAAGATATTGCATATATTGTTTTTCCGTCTCTTGTATATCCCATATCTCGTATCTTTTGGGCTTGCACGCCTTTATCTTTTCGTTTCCAGTTCCGATACTGCTTATCATATAAATATACTGTTTGATTATTGCATCCCCAATAATTACTATCATTAAATACATACGCTCTATTAAATATTTGATTGCTGTAACCGACTGTCTTCCAATTTTTTCCAAAATCGTTGCTTACATAAATAGAGTCATATGCTCTTTCATTTATATAACTTATATATGAGAAAAAAAATAAAAAATTGTTGGTTCTTTTAAAAGTTCCTGTTTTATTAAATATTATTTCCCAACTCTTACCATTATTTGTAGATAGATATGATTTCCCTTCATCAATACTTGTTCCAACTATTTTATTATTTTTAAATTCTATTGTCCACATTCGTGGTGTATTAATTTTCGAAATAATATTAAGATTATAATCAAGAAACATAATTATTGAATATCTTTCTTTAAGATTAACACCTGAGACCAATATTATTATTGAAATAATGCCATCTTGCATTTTTGTTTGATTGATAAAATATTTATTTCTTTTAGTAGTATCCAATTCACTTCGTATTATTTTCATTGAGTCCAATTTGAATGTTCTAGCGTTATATAAATATAGTTTTACAGTATCATCATTTTGGGTTTGTTGGTCAACAATAAAACAATTGTCATTACTATCAATATTCATATATAGCCATTGACGAAAAGCATTTTTTAATTTAAGACCTTCTATTTTTATTCTTTTTTTTGTACTTATGTTATAAAAGAAAACTTCATTTTCGTTATTAACATCTAATATATTACCTTTTTTATTTACTACACATTTGCTATATTTCTCATAATAGTAAATTTTCTGCCAAATTTTTCCGTTATTGGTTGATTTAAATATGCCGTTTTTTGTTGTAAGATATAGTATATTATTTGATTTATTAAAGCATAATGCTTCACATTGTCCGCCGTTGAGTCCGCCAATATATTCCCAAAACGGTTCTTCCTCGGATTGAGCCGGCAGGAATGCCACTATTAGTATTATAATTATTATGCTTTTCATAGTATATAAATATTAAAGTGTAGAGGCAAAATGCCTCTACACTTATGAGCGATTTTGATTAATTACTATTTTATTATTTGTATGATTTTTACACGTTTCGGGATTCCGTTAAGTTTCAACGAAAGTATGGCTTATAATAATAAAGAGGCTGTTCATTTTGACAGCCTCTTTTGTTATAACAATTATTTAATGGATAGATTAAATAATAGGTAATTCTTCGGGTGCTTTTGTTAGATAGCGGGCGCCCTCCCGTGTAACGAATATATCATCTTCTACACGCATACCGAATTTACCCGGAATATAGACACCCGGCTCAATTGCCAGTACTATATCTTCGGGAATAATCTGTCCTTCGTATAGGAAATTAATTATCGGGGATTCGTGGACGACAAGCCCAACACCATGACCCAGTGAATGCTTGAAATAATCGCCATAGCCTGCTTTTTTAATTATATCCCTTGCAACCAAATCAAGATGAATGCCATTCATCAGCGGGTGAACTTCCTTGATTGCAGAATCTTTTGCATTAACCAAAAGCTTGTAAACCTCTTTTTGCTCTTTTGTTGCTTTGCCTACTGCCACTGTCCGAGTAATATCGCTTACAAAACCATTATACGTACAGCCAAAGTCCATAATAATCACATCACCAACTTTGATTTTCTTATCGGTCGGAGTGCCATGAACAATTGCACCGCGGGCGCCGCTGGCAACGATAATATCAAACGGGTCTTTTTCGGAGCCGAGTTTTCTTGAAATATAGGCAATTTCATTAGCAATTTCTTTTTCCGTAACACCGGGCTTGATATGTCTTAAAACTTTCTTGTAAGTAGCCTCGGCAAGTCTGCATGCTTCTTCGATATTTGCAAGCTCTTCCGGTGCTTTTGGCATTGTATATCTTTCGACTTCCTTGTCGTCCGCAGGTTTGAATTTAAGCGGACGAATTTTATTTCTTGTAGCTACCGCTTCCGAGTAGCCTACTCTATCGCCTTCAAATGCCAACATCTTAATATCTTTTAAGACTTTTTTGTCCATACAATATTTCCAGACATCACGGGTGATAAATGTTTTTAATCCTGGAAGCGGATATAGTTCGGTTTTAATTTGCTCTTCGTATCTGTCATCTGTGAAGAAGAAAATCTCTTCTTTGAAGATAATCAGCGTAGCATTAGAACCGGAGAAGTTGGTCAAATAGCAAATGTTAGGTAAATAATTTACTACCAAACCGTCTGTTTTCATCTCTTGAAATCTAAATCTGATTTGTTCCAGTCTTGTATTAATTAAATCGGGATATGCACCCTGCTTAATTGTTACAGTTTTTTCTTTTATTTGCTTCTTGCCTGTATCTTTCTTGGCGGCAGTTTTTTTAGTAGCAGTTTTCTTTACCGCCGGTTTTTTTGGAGCCGCTTTTTTAGTAGCAGTTTTCTTTACCGCCGGTTTTTTTGGAGCCGCTTTTTTAGTAGCAGTTTTCTTTGCCGCTGATTTTTTGGGAGCCGCTTTTTTAGTTGCAGTTTTCTTTGCGCCTGTCTTTTTTGTTTTTGTTTTTGCCATAGTTATTCCGATATAAATTATTTCAACATTTATTGAACAAAATAGTTTGGTGATTCTTGTGTTACCTTGACATCATGCGGGTGCGATTCTCTCAAACCCGCCGAAGTAATCTTAACAAATTTCGCTTTTTGTTTCATTTCTGTTATGTTCCTTGCACCGCAATAACCAAAGGCGGCACGTAAGCCACCCGCCATTTGATATAATGTATCTCCGATTTTTCCTTTATACGGCACTCTGCCTTCAATGCCTTCCGGTACAAGTTTAGAAATCTCCTCCTCTACATCTTGGAAATATCTATCTGCTGAACCCTGCTGCATAGCTCCGAGCGAACCCATTCCTCTATATATTTTGTATGCACGTCCTTCGTATAGTACTTTTTCGCCAGGGCTTTCCTCGTGTCCGGCAAGGAGTCCGCCAATCATAACTGAGTCGGCACCTGCGGCAATTGCTTTTGCTACATCGCCCGACTGCTTAATACCACCGTCTGCAATAATCGGAACACCGTGTTTCTTAGCTACCTGTGCTACACTATATACTGCTGTTAATTGCGGTACACCAACGCCGGCAATTATTCGGGTTGTACATATTGAACCTGGTCCAATTCCAATTTTCAATCCGTCCGCACCTGCTTCAATCAATAGTTCAGCGGCTTCGGCAGTAGCAATATTACCTGTAATTACCTGCAAATCTGGGAATGCCGCTTTGACAGCCTTCAATTGGTCGATTACTCCCTTGGTATGCCCATGAGCAGTATCAATAAATACAGCATCAACACCTGCTTCAATCAAAGCATTCACCCTTTCAATAGTATCATTACTGACACCAACGGCGGCACCAACACGCAAACGCCCCATATCGTCTTTAGACGCATTCGGGTGTTGCTTCTTTTTCTGAATATCTTTGAATGTTATTAGTCCTTTAATCACATTGTGAACATCAACAACCGGCAATTTTTCTATTCTGTTTGTTTGTAAAATCTTTTCCGCATCTTCAAGAGTTGTACCAATCGGAGCGGTAATTAGATTTTCATTGGTCATATATTGGGAAATCAAATCTTCGGGATTGGGGTCAAATCGTAAATCTCTATTAGTGATAATACCGATTAATTTTTCGCTCTTATCAATAACCGGAATACCCGAAATATGAAATTTAGCCATTAATCGCAAAGCATCTTTTACCTTTTTGTCTGATGTAAGTGTAAACGGGTCTTGTATCATTCCGCTTTCCGAACGCTTAACCATATCGACTTGGTCTGCTTGTTCGCCTATTGTCATATTCTTGTGAATAACGCCAATACCGCCTTCGCGGGCAATTGCAATTGCCATCGGAGCTTCTGTAACGGTATCCATTGCGGCACTGATTATCGGCAAATTCAATTTAATTGATTTGGTTAATAATGTCTTTAACGTAGTTTCGCGGGGCATAACCTCCGAGTAGCTCGGGACAATAAGAACATCATCATAAGTTATGGCTTCTGTTATTATCTTTTCTTTTATCATCACTATATTTATTATTTTTTCAAGAACTTATCTAAATTGTTTACTTTTGGCTGTCGGATACTTTATCCTTGCCGGCAACGATTTTCTAATTTTGTATAGAATTAAAGTTACAAAATTACAATTTTTTTTCTAATTATTTATTTATTAATTTAATTAGTTAAAGTTCAAGCAATAATTATTAATTAATTTTATAGAAAACAATATTATGAATATAGCCTATTTATCAACTTTTTATCCGTACAGGGGTGGTATTGCTCAGTTCAATGCTAAATTATTCCGCGAATTCGAGAAAGAGCATAATATTAAGGCATGGACATTCAAACGGCAATATCCCGATATTCTTTTCCCGGGTAGCAGTCAATATGTAGGCGAAAATGATTCAGCCGATAAAATTAATGCAGAACGTGTATTGGATACAATTAATCCGATTACTTATTGGTCAGCCGCCGTAAAAATTAAAAAGACAAAGCCGGATATTATGCTCACAAAATTTTGGCTTCCGTTTTTTGGTAGCAGTCTCGGGCAAATTGCAAGAATGCTAAAAAATAAGGGCGTTACAAATATCAGTATTCTCGACAATGTAAAGCCTCATGAGAAACGCCCCGGGGACGATTGGTTGATTAATTTTTTCCTAAAACATAATCACGGATTTATTACGATGAGCGAGCAGGTGCGCGATGATTTACTCGAATATAAGCCCGATGCGAAATTCAAACTTGTTCGCCACCCGCTCTACGACCAGTTCCCGAAGCGGATTGATAGAACAGAAGCCTGCGATAGACTTAATATATCCCCTGACCGTAAGGTTATTTTATTCTTTGGATTTATTCGTAAGTACAAAGGTTTGGACATACTGCTCGAAGCAATGGAAACCCTACCGGACGATTATGTGCTACTTATTGCCGGTGAATCATACGGTAGTTTCGACTATTATATGGATTTAATCAAACGAAAAAATTTATATTCAAAAGTAAAAATGTTTGTACGATATATTGAGGATAGCGAAGTTACGAATTTCTTTTCTGCCGCCGATGTTTGCGTACTACCATACAAATCAGCCACACAAAGCGGCATTGTCGGTATTTCATATTATTATGGTTTGCCTATCATTGCAACTGATGTGGGTGGACTAAAAGAAATGATTGTGCCATTTGGTACGGGAATGATGGTCGATAAACCTGCACAGCATTTGCTCTCTGCCGCTATTGCCGATTATTTCAATATGCAACTAAGGGATATTTACGAGAAACGAATTGATGATTATAAAAAAATTGCAAATTGGGAAGTGCTTGCAAATAATATTATTGACTTCTATGAGGAACTGAAAAGCAATAAATAGAAAGAATCTTGAAATATATATTTGTTACCAAGATTAATCTATACAAGTGGTATTAATACTATATCAATCAAATAATCAATAAAATTGCTCCCAACCTGATTTATGTAAAAAATTGTTAAATTGCATTTTTTTCAGAATATAAAGTGTGATAATGTTAGAATCTGCAAATAATTCCGAACAAGCAATGACGTTTGGCATACTCGGTGGCGGACAACTTGCCAAAATGCTTGCACAAGCCGCTTACAGAATGGGGCTTAATATAGCAATCATTGAAAACGGTAGCAACTCGCCCGCCGGTGATATGACAAAGCTTGATTTTACGAATGGTTGGTTTGATGACAGCGAACTAATGAAGTTTGCAGATGCCTCAGATATTGTAACATTAGAAAATGAATTTATCAGTCCCGATATTCTTGATAAAGTTAATGCAAAAAAAACAGTCCGCCCATCACCTGATACAATGCGTTTAGTGCAGGATAAATACATTCAAAAGCAAACATTCCGCAATGCCGATATTCCTGTTCCGCAATTTGAGCAAATCAATTCGCTTGATGATATGAAACGCTTCGGCAAGGAAAATGCCTATCCGTTTATGATTAAAACGAGGACACTGGGATATGACGGTTACGGTAATTATACAGTCGAAAATGAAAACGATTGTCAAAATGCTTGGGATAAATTCAATTCCGGTGATACATTTCGCCCTCTGATGGCAGAAAAATTTATTGATTTTGCTAAGGAACTTGCGGTTATGATTGTCAGAAGTTCCGATGATATTAAGGCTTATCCCTGTGTGGAAACCATTCAGAAAAATCATATTTGCCACGAGGTAATTGCACCTGCCGAGATTGATAAATCAATTCAAGAAGAAGCAAGACAAATTGCTATGAAATGTGTTGAAGCGATTGACGGGATTGGTGTGTTTGGCATAGAACTATTTCTAACTAAGGACAATAAAATACTCGTCAATGAAATTGCACCCCGCCCTCACAATACGGGACATTACACAATTGAAGCTTGCTACACATCACAGTATGAAAATTGTATTCGTGCCGTCTGCGGTCTGCCGCTCGGTTCGACCGAAATGATAAGTCCTGCCGCTTGTATGATTAATTTACTTGGCGAAAGAACGGGAAGCGGCGTACCAACTGATGTTAGGCAAACTCTCGAAGTGGAGGGTGCATTTTTACATTTATATAATAAAAAACAATGCCGCATAGGTAGAAAAATGGGGCATATCACAGCACTTGGCAAGTCGCAAGCGGAAGCGTATGCACGAGCAAAAGAAGCCGCTGACCGTCTTAAATGGTAATAATAATTATAGCCGGAATATACAAAACCGCACCCTTCAGGGTGCGGTTTTATTTTTTATTAAATATGCTTTTGAAAAGAATTATTCGTTAAGCTTTTTGCAATTTCTTTCAATATTTTTCATCATTCTGGTTTCAAAAATACCGTTTGATTTCCAGAAATGAACCTCGTGTGTTACGAAATCCTCAAAGCCGCTGATTTTACCTTTCAGACGTACATATACGGAACCGTCATCATTTTCTTTTAGTTTGAATTTATACTCCATTCTACCGTTTAGCCAAATACCGCCCCTGATGAAAGGCACTTCGTAGCTGTATTTTTTTAATGTGGCAAATGTAGTATCATCACCGGCGGAAAATACACAGTAATCAGATTTAATCGAACCCTTGTACAAACCTTCGTCAGTTTGCGAGTATTTTTCATAAGCTACCTGATAGCCTTTTTCTTGGAGCGAAAGCTTAATTGCTTCCCAAACAACCTCGAAAGGATAATCAAAAGTTTGTTCGTATTTTTCCTTATAATATTTTTCCACTGCCGATTTGGATAGTTCTCCTTCGTCCTGAATGTCGGCTTCAATCACTTCTTCCTCTTGGAGCTGTTCTTCCTTAGGTTGCTCCTCTTCCTGAATAAGTTCCTCTTCTTCTTGTATTATTTCTTCCTGTGCTAAGCCAATATTTGTATTGACAAAGAAAAGTGCGGCAAACACTAAAAGACCAATTGCAAATTTTTTCATAACTTCTCCATAATTTTTGAGTATTCTCAAACAAAAATATATAAAAATTTTATCAATAATTCAATAAATTTTTTATTAAAATTCTAATCCTTACTAATATTACGTTTTGTTCGCTCAATATTATTACTATCTATATAAATTATTTAAAAAAATTCAAAAGATAAACTAACAATAAATGGACGAAACAAGAATCTATATTCTTCTTTTGAAATCACTAACTGTTTTGGCAAGCCCCTCTGCCCTATTGATTTTAGGTTCCCAGCTAAGAATATCCTTAGCCTTTGTAATATTCGGTTGCCTTACTTTCGGGTCATCTTGTGGTAATTCCTTGAATTCGATTTTACTATCGGAGCCAATAATATCAATAATTTCTTCCGCCAATTGTAGCATAGTCAATTCATCGGGATTGCCGATATTCACCGGCTCGGTCTCTGATGAAAGTAATAATCGGTAGATACCATCAACAAGGTCATCTACATAGCAGACCGAACGTGTCTGGCTACCATCACCGAAGACAGGAACAGGTTTATTATTCAATGCTTGTGTAATGAATGCGGGAATTGCCCTACCGTCATTTAGTCGCATACGCGGACCATAAGTATTGAAAATCCTAACAATACGAGTCTCCAAACCGTGATAGCGATAATAAGCCATAACGATTGCTTCGGCAAATCGTTTTGCTTCGTCATATACGCCGCGAATGCCGATTGGATTCACATTGCCCCAATATTCTTCCGGCTGCGGATGTATTAAGGGGTCGCCGTAAACCTCGCTTGTACTTGCAAGTAAATAGCGGGCTTTCTTTTCCTTTGCAAGACCGAGCGTTTTGTGTGTTCCGAGCGAACCAACCTTTAATGTTTGTATAGGTAATTGCAAATAATCAATTGGCGAAGCAGGTGAAGCAAAATGCAAAATATAATCTAGCTCTTCGGCAATGTATGTATATTCCGTTACATCATGCTTGATAAACTTGAAATTCGGATTGCCGAGTAAGTGTGCAATATTATCAGTAGAACCTGTTACCAAGTTATCAATACAAATGACATTATCGCCCTCTGCAATGAATCTATCACACAAATGCGAACCGAGAAAGCCGGCTCCGCCTGTTATTAATACTGTTGCCATAATTTAATATCTTTCTTTAATTGTTTTCGACTTACAAAAATAGTAATAGTATATTTATAATCGTATAAAAAAAACTGGACAGCATCTATTCTTTCAATCTGTCAATTCTTTTATAAATATAAAAGTCCCCAATTGTTTTGACAAGTTCGAAATGATTATTAAAATATTTACCGTATAGTTCATCTTCCATAAAATATCTTTCACTTGTCAAATAATGTCCGTTCGCTACAAAGTTCATATCATTATCTTGCAAAACAATATATTTGCTTTTCCGTAAGAAATTATAAGCGTCATTACGCCATAATTCAATATGTGTTTGCGAAATATAGAAACAAGAGAGCAAATATTTATTATAAGCATAATCTCCGAGATAATAATTAACAATACTCGAAGCTACGCTTACAACCAAAGTTTTATCATTTGGCTTTGAATTATGTTTGATATACTCGGCGGTCTCAATCTGCTGTGGCAATAATACCGCACCTATACGATTGTAGTAAGCATTATATTTATCAGTGGCGGCAAAATAGTTCACTGTCGGACTTAATACTGCAAACCATCGTGGCAAGGGACTCATTATTAGCAAAAAGAATGCAATTAACACAACGCTAAGCCAATGTCGTTTATTCCTTTTAATAATTTCACGCAGTCCCCTAATAAAATGCAATAATCCAAAAGCGGCAAAAAGCGAAAACACAACATACAATCTGGAAAAGTGATATGGGAAAAATTTCTTTTCGGCAATCACAGAAATTGATAGGAGAATTAACAAAGTGAAAGAAATCTCAAATAATCGTTTTCCATTACCACCAATATGTGCTTGATTATCCCTTAAAGCAAAGAATATCCCCACAAACAACATCAATGTTAAAAGCAATGAATATTTATCACCAAAGAAAAAGCCTATTGCTTTAAGCGATTCTCTTAGAAATACTTCATTGATTGGTGGATACTGAATATAAGCGGATAGATATGTACTTACATTTGTAAATCCACTTCGTATTTCGGGAACTGCAAATGGTAAAAGTGCAAGTAAAATAACAAAAACAAAGCCAAGTATTGTTTTAAGAAAACGGTTAAATATTATTTTATATGAATATTTGCCGGACAAATAATCGGCAAGCGGCAAAATGAAAATAATAAAGAACATAGAGAATTTCAACGCAGTAATAATACCGGCTAATATACCTATAAATAAATAATGGACAAAACGTTTGTCCGCAATCAACGCAAAGTAAATAATCGAAAGCGAGAGCAAAGGCACCCAACTTTCGATTTGCATTGTTTGATTATGTGCCAGAGAGGTGTAGCTCAAAGCATAAATAATTACGGCATAAGCCGAGAACTTTGTACTTGTACTATTATTTTTAGTAAGGAAATATAAAAGTACGATTGTTGCGAACTGTATGATGAAATCCAAAAAACGTAGTGTTATTTCCGATGAACCGAACAATGAGTAAATCAACGAATAGATATAATAAATGGCAGGTGGTTTGATGTCAATAAAATCAACATAAGGCATACCACCCATCGCAATTGATTTACCGCCCTGAATAAATATCGCCAAATCGGTTGTTATCGGAAAAAATATTATAGGTAGGAGCAACAAAGCTCCACCCAATAAAATATAAATATCTGTCTTTTTTACATTCAAAAACACTCAATTCCAATTAGTCAATGAAAAGAATTTACAAATATATTAAGAAATATTGAAACATTTATTGAAACTTATTGTTGTTATTATTGGAATTATTATTAAATTTATATAATTAAATTTTTGAATTTTGGAATATAAAAATCAATATTAGGACTGTATATGTATAGATTATTGACTATTACGGTGTTTTCGATAATATTTTCGCTGAATATTGCATACTCCCAAATGATTACTTGGGTAAGAACTAATGCCGCATTGAGCGGTAATGTTAATGAAGTTGTTGTTCAGGACGGCGCTATTATTGTCGGAACAGTAAACGGCATTCATAAATCAACCGATGGAGGTAATACTTGGATTACATCTAACTCGGGTTTGGCAAATACAAGAGTTTTTGCTCTTGCCGTTAAGAATAATAACGAGATATATTGCGGAACACATGATGGAGTTTATTACTCAGCCGATAAAGGAGCAACATGGACAAAGAGAAGCGAAGGTATAAGCGATAATTATATTACTACCATTTATATTAAAGATGATACAACGCTTTACGCCGGAACACTTTATAGCGGAATGTTCTATACAAATAATGGCGGCACAAGCTGGGTAAAAGTACATGGCGATTTTGACAAAATGGCTGTTAATGCCATTGCGGTTCGCAAAACAGGCGAAGTATATGTCGGCACGACTAATGCCCTTTATCGTTCTAATGCTAAGGGTAAGGACTATATTAAAATGAAAAACGACCTGCCTGAAAAGCAGAATGTTTACACAATTACAATTCGCAGGAACGGTATTGTATATTTTGGCACACGCAAAGGCAAATTGTATAGAACAATAAATAATGGCAATAGCTGGACATTACAACTCGAAATACCCGAAAAAATCCAAATATTTACTTCATTGCTTACTCCGGGAGGAACTCTTATTCTCGGGACTTACGGTAACGGTGTCTATCGTTCTAAAGATAATGCCGCCACTTGGGAGCAAATCAATAACGGTCTTTCAAATAAAAAGATTATGTGCTTGACGCAATTGGAAAACGGCAACTTCTTTGCCGGCACTTGGGGGAGCGGTGTGTTTAGAGGTGCCGAACCGCCAATAACAACATCTGCTTCGGGTACTCATTGCGCAGGTGAATATATTGAAATTTCTTTCACTATCAAAAGCGGCACACAGATTGATGCGGGCAATATATTTTATGTAGAAGTATCGGACGAAAAAGGCTCATTTGCTAAACCCGATACAATTGGAAAATTGAATTCAACAAGCGCGGGTAAAATACTTTGCTTATTACCCAAAAATCTAAAAACGGGATTACATAATGTCCGTGTTGTTGCCTCTTCGCCGAAAGCAATCGGTTCAAGTGCAGAAATACATGTGCAAGCATTGCCGGATATGAGGTTTAGAGGAAAAATAAAAATATGTACGAATGCCCGTGAACAGTATAGCGTACCTACACAGGGCAATGTTCGTTCATTGTGGTTCGTTAATGGCGGCACTATTAAATCCCCTGCTACTGCCGATACAATTGATGTACAATGGGAATTTGCTGAAAATGCTTCGATTACATTGGTTCGCTATAATGTAGTTACACAATGCAGTGATACTGTTTACAATACTGTTACTTTCTATTCCGTACCGGACAAACCGACAATTACCCGTATGGGAGACAGATTGGTCTCCAGTGCTAATTCCGGTAATCAATGGTTCCGTAACGGCGAAATGCTAACAGGTAAAACCGATAAAATTCTCGAACTGAAAGAGCCGGGACTATATACCGTTCAGGTTAAGAACGGTTTCGGTTGCGCCAGCCCATTTTCCGATGAGTATAACTATAAATGGAATTCGGTTGAAGACGAGGAATTATCCGAACTTATCAATGTATATCCTCAACCCTCTGCCGGTAAAGTCAATATTAATTTCAATATGAATGAACCGTCAGATGTTTCCATAGGTATATACACACTTAGGGGCGAATTAGTTGGCAAAAGGAAATTCGGATATATTTCCGAAAGCAGTTTGCAGACTCTGGATATGACGAAGTTCACGACCGGTACTTATTATCTACGTATTAGTATTAATAGAAAAACTGTTGTAAAGAAAATCGTTATTCGTAAATAATAATTAATTTAGAGCCGCCTTTACGGCGGCTTTTTTTTGATTTATTAAATGAATTGGTATTTGATTTCGTTAATAATATTATAGGAGAAATAATAGCAATTAAAATGATAAGCGGTAAAAGGACAAATATAGCAATTATTGTATTATTGATATTCTTTATCATTTTGTTTATCCCTTGTGAAATACACAAGGCATATAATCAAAATAAAGAAATCAGTAATAAAATTTCATTCTTTAAACCTGTGATTGATAGTTTGATTGCAAGAGGTGTGGATTCCTCATTTGTTTTTACTCTGGTTTCGCATAAGGATACAAAGTTCAATGAGAAATATGTCAAAATCAATGTTACCGGCTATTTGAAGAAACCCGATTATTCCTCGAACTATAACAGAAGGTCCGTTAGGAAATGCCGAAAATTTTACAAAGCTCATAAGAAATTACTAAAAGATGCAGAACAGCAGTACGGGGTTCCTGCGCGTATTATCACTTCTATATTATGGATTGAAACTAAGTTTGGTAAATACACTGGCAAGCATCACTTGCCGAGTGTGTATTTCAGCACTGCACTTGCCAGTCGATACGAGTTTATACAAATGAATTTGCGTGAATTGAAAAAACATAATATCCGTGATTCTGTGCTGTTGGATTCACTTACTAAAAAAATAATCCAACGTGCCGAAAAGAAATCGAACTGGGCTTTGGAGCAAATTGTACATCTGGATACAGCAGACAAACAACTACCCGGGACAGTCAACGAAATGCGAGGTTCATGGGCAGGGGCTTTCGGCTTATGCCAGTTTATTCCGTCCAGCTATGTTCGCTGGGCAGTGGACGGTGATGCAGACGGCAAGGTCGATTTATTCAATCTGAACGATGCCGTTCATAGCATTGCAAACTATCTGAAAAGCAACGGTTGGACTAACAAATACAATGACAAACGAGCCGCTCTGCACCACTACAATAACAGCACACAATATGTGAATGCAGTATTAATTTTAGCGTCTCGCATCTGATAAATCTTCAATAAATTCCTCGGCAATTTCTCTTCCAATTCTTTTGGAAGCCAGCATTACCGCATTTGTTAATCTTTCTTCGGACATAGTAGCCAATTCCGAAAGTAGCATTACATCTGACACATTGTCCCCGTAATTATCTTTATCTACACCGTCCAAGTAACTTCTTAGCGGAACAGTCTCATATTCCTTATCTTCCCAAATTAATTCGGCAGTTTGTCTTTTCCTCATTTCCGTTCTGGCATTGACCGATAAAAACATTCCGTTGCCATTTGATTTCAGTATAACATCTTCGATATACGTTGTAACAATATAATTATAATCCTGTTCGGCATTAGCAACAGGAGCAATACTAATATATTTCACCATAGTTCTCTTTAATTCATCACTGATAGCATTACCGACTTTTTCCGGTGCGGCGGCATTATATAACTTTTCTTGCACTGCATTTGTTACATATTGCGTAGCAACAGACTTGGCAATATTCAAGACCACATTGACGGTTTTACTATCCGTATCAATATCATCATTATCAAACTCAGCACGGAACTTTGCATCACCCCCATAAGTATCGAACAATACGTTTTCCCCGGATAAATTATACTTACCGAGTTTATTTGTACCTGCACAGGACTGCAAAACGACTGCAATAATTATTATTAATGCGGCAAAAATATTTTTCTTCATCGAAAATCCTTTCATATTTATTAATTTATATATCTATTATACGTTTTAAACAATAATACTTATTACGAATATACGAATTATGACGAAAAAAGTGCAAAATGGATGAACCGTAAATACGGCTATGAATGAAAAAAACAAACATACTGCAAATATACAAGCGGAAGCACTTAACG
>Ga0256846_1000577_pt1 | contig 14454 bp, 10 predicted proteins | sample TevniametaG_FD_189098 | JGI IMG/M metagenome (GOLD analysis project Ga0256846, IMG submission 189098) | Tube worm associated microbial communities from hydrothermal vent at the East Pacific Rise, Pacific Ocean - Tevnia | ecosystem: Host-associated > Annelida > Integument > Unclassified ...
ATACCCGGCAGTGTTGAAGCGATGCTGCTCATTGAAATTGATGGTGATGGAGATATTGTTGCAGATAATTTTAAAAAGCTTGAAGATTTTTTAAGGCCTAGAAATATTCAGAAAATTCTCTGTGCTGATAATGAAGAACAGGCAAAGGATCTATGGAAGGCACGAAAAGCTCTTTCTCCAGCATTATTTAAAATAGCGCCCAATAAAATCAATGAAGATATTGTTGTGCCTGTAAACAGGATCCCAGACCTTGTAAGAAAGATAGAAGATTTAAAGAGAACCAGAGGGTTTTTCATGGCAAGTTTTGGCCATGCAGGTGATGGCAATATTCATTGTAATCTCATGTATAACAAGCAGATACCAGGGGAGCAGGAAAAAGCCTGCAAAGTAGTTGATGAACTTTTTTCATTTGTCATTAAACTGGGCGGAACCATCACTGGTGAGCATGGTGTGGGAATTACAAAAAAAAGATACCTCCCCTGTGAAATAGGAACAACAGAGATTCAGATCATGGAAAAGATCAAGGCTGTTTTTGATCCTAATGGTATTTTAAATCCAGGAAAAATATTCAGTTAAATTTTTGTTTTACGCTTCTGGATACGCCTTATAAGGTCTGTGTTTTATTGCGGTTTTAATGGATAGTATTCCAGATTAATCAGTTTGTCCAGAATATCAACCTTTGGATTACTTATCTGTTCCGCAATACATCTTAAGGATGTGGAACAATGGTGAGAGCATATTTTGTCACTTTTATCAAACTCTCCAAAGCAGTCAGGCATGTCAAGAGAGTCATCCCTGGAAGATCTGCTGAAGATATTTTTTATCTGTTTTGTATCCATTATGTTTAACTGTTACCTTCCTGCACTGTTATTTTTTTTCAAAGTCTGCATTCATATTAATTTAGACTTTTCTTTACCACAGATTCCAGCCTGCTTACAAGGGGTTCAAGAGTTTTTCTTTGGGTAGCTGATATGAGCAGGCCCTGATTAATAAGCCAGGCCCCATCAAAATCCCCATGGGTAACTCTATCCTGTTTATTAAATACATTAATTACAGGTGTTTTGTTAAGCTTCAATTCAGCCAGGATCTCTTCAACTGAATTCATCTGCTGTTTATACCTTTTATTACTGATATCGATCACATGGAGTATTACACTCGCATGTTCAAGCTCTTCAAGGGTTGCGTGAAATGCTTCCATGAGTTCCTTTGGAAGGTTCTGAATAAACCCCACAGTGTCAGTGATTATGGCTTCAGTATCCTTAGGAAATCTAAGTTTTCTGCTTGAAGGGTCAAGTGTTGCAAAGAGTTTGTTGGCAACCAGGATGTCACTCTTTGTAAGGGCATTTAAAAGGGTTGATTTCCCTGCATTTGTATATCCCACAATGGAAATCACAGGCAGATTATTCTTTTTACGTTTTGCCCTCTGCTGTGATCTGTGGGCACGGATTTTTTTGATCTCTTTTTTAAGTTTTGTGATTTTTTCCCTTACCCTTCTACGGTTAATTTCAAGTTTTGTTTCACCAGGGCCCCGCCCTCCGATTCCTCCTGTAAGCCTTGACATAGCAGTGTTTTTGGTCGCAAGCCTTGGTAGAAGGTACTGCATCTGGGCAAGCTCTACCTGAAGTTTACCCTCTCTGCTTTTGGCCTGTTTTGCAAAGATGTCTAAAATAAGCTGGGTGCGGTCAATGACCTTCATTTCCACAAAGTTTGTAATTGACCTTATTTGAGATGGTGAAAGCTCCCTGTCAAAAATCAACATTGTTGCATATTGCTGAATCGCTTTTATGGTAAGCTCCACAAGTTTGCCTTTACCCACCACATATTTTCCATGGATCATTTTTCTTTTTTGAACAATAGTATTAATAATCTTAATGCCACAGGTCCTGCATAATTCCTTAAGCTCGTCAAGGGAAGCTTCTGCATGTTTTATATTTGAATTTGTTACATGTATTAAAATAGCTTTTTCCCTCCCCCTGGCAGCTTTATAAAGGGTGTTCCTTGAGGAAAGCTCACTCTCAATGGATTTAATATGGTTCAGATAGTCAATATCTAATTGATCAATGGAAAAGGGTGGTAATACTTCATAGGGTTCACCCGTTGTTCCGGGAAGGATATGGCCTGCAAAAATATTGCCTGTGCTGCCATTTTCATTTATACAGACAGCAGCCATATAATCGAGCCTTAAAAGAGCAAGATCAGTTAAATCATCAAATGAAAGGGGTTCGTTTTTCAGGTGTGTATGGATACACCTTAAACCTTTGAGCCTGCCTGGAAGTGCCATATGGTCCATGGTAACAGGTATTACAATTCTATGGGGATCACCTGCAATTACATGGAAGGTTTTACCGTTACGGTCAATTAGAAGTCCAATCTGGCGTTTAATCTCGTGGGAGATGTTAACAAGTTCAAGAACCTGTTGTTCCGAGATTAAAAACCCGGGGGCAGTTCTGAAATTATATAGATTTTCAAGACGTTTCAGCTGGCTTGCCTTGAGCCCTGAAGTATTTCCAATGATTTTTTTCTTCATTCATGTTCCTGATAAATATCAGGGGCAAGCTCTTCGAAACGTGTAAACTGGCCTTCAAAGTGCATATATGCTGTTCCGGTTGCTCCATTTCTGTTTTTTGCAACTATTATTTCGGCTTTGCCTTTGTCAGGGTTATCTTCTTCCCTATTATATACCTCATCCCTGTAAATAAATGAGACAATATCTGCATCCTGTTCCAAAGCTCCTGATTCACGCAGATCAGAAAGAAGAGGCCTTTTGTTGTTACGTTGCTCAAGCATGCGGTTCAGCTGTGATAATGCAAGGATGGGAATATTAAGTTCCTTTGCCAGAGCTTTTAAGTTTCTGGAAATTTCTGCTATTTCAAGATCGCGTCTTTCAGACTGAAAGGGCGGTTTCATGAGCTGCAGATAATCTATGATGATCAATCCAAGACCGTGTTCTTTTTTAAGCCTCCGTGCCCTTGTCCTTATGCCAAGGGATGAAATATTAGGTGAATCATCAATATAAATTGGAAGGTTGTTTAATATTCCTGCGGCTCCAGTTGCATTCTCCCAGTCCTCCGGGCTTATAAATCCTGATTTAAGACGGGTGGAATCTATTCTGGCTTCAGATGTTAAAAGGCGCATGGATAATTGCTCCTTTGACATCTCAAGGGAGAACACAGCAACAGGTATATTTTCATGTAATGCCACATTCCTTGCAATATTAAGGGCAAAGGCTGTTTTGCCCATGCTGGGGCGTGCTGCAAGTATAATAAGGTCTGACTTCTGAAGTCCTGAAGTTATGTCATCAAGTTTTGGATAACCTGTGGATATGCCGGAAAGCCCTCTTCCACTGCCCTGTTGTTCTTCTAAAGTATCAATATTTGTGTTAATAAGTTCGTTCAGGCTTGAAAATGATTTGCCCTGTTTGGAATCAGCAATCTGGAAAATTGCATTTTCAGCATAATCAATGATATCATCAAAATTACCCTTGTCCCTGAGGCACTTATCTATAATTGAGGAAGCATTAACAATAAGTTTCCTTAAAGATGCTTTTCCATGAATTATTTTTGCATAGTGGGCAGCATTCAAGGCAACAGGTGCTGCATCAGCAATTGAGGATAGAAATGCTGCTCCGCCAATTGCCTCAAGTTCCCCCTTTTCCTTGAGCCTGTTGGCAACAGTTACAAGATCGGCAGGTTCATCCTTTGCAAAAAGTTCAATGATTGCAAGATATATTTTTTTGTGGGCACTTTTATAAAAATCTTCATGGGACAGGATATCAGAAACATCCAGCAAGGTTGAGTTGTCAATAAATATTGAACTCAGTACTGATTCCTCGGCTGAAATGTCCTGGGGCGGGGTTTTATCCAGCAGAGGGTCCAGATTTTTGTCTGTTTTGGGCATCTTGTACTATTGTGTATAATATTAAAATGTATTCTGCCCCTTGTCACATTTATTCAAGGTACAAGGGGCAGGGGTAATGTTATGGATTCTCAGTCTCAATTTCTACTTTGACTGTGATTTCAGGCTCAACATCTTTATAGAGCCTGATGGGGATTTTATACTCTCCCAGCTCTTTGATGGGCTCGGCAAGAAGTATGGACCTTCGTTCTATTTTAATGTCCTGCTCTTCTAAGGATGTTTTGATATCATTTGTTTTAATGGAGCCGTAAAGTTTTGTTTCATCATGGGTTTTACGTTTTATGGTGATAACAACATCTTTTATTTTGTCAGCCATTTCTTCTGCAATCTTTTTTTCTTTTGCTATCTGAAGATCAAATTTTGCTTTAGTCTGATCCATCATTTTTCTGTTCTGTGGTGTTGCCTCAATTGCTTTTCCCTGGGGGAAAAGGTAATTTCTGGCATAGCCCGGAGCCACTTTACATTCTGTACCAATAATTCCAAGGGTGCTGATTGTCTCTTTTAATATAATTTTCATTTTTTTTCTCCATAAACCAGGTCTCGAAAAGACCAATATTTAATTTTGTAAATTTTGTTGTAAATTAAGTTTCCTGAAATCAAACCAGGTATCAAAAAATCCTATCCCGACAATGAAAAGTGCAAAAATCTGCTGGATTATAATGAGTGTATAAATAAAGAATTTCAGTAAAACAGGGGACTTCTTTTTTTCAAAATAGAATGATACCACGGCAATGCCCTGGAAAAAATAAATGGGCATTAATACTATGAATATGTTTAACCCGAGCATCTTTATGACTTCCATGGGAATAAAAGCAGAGCTTAAAGCTGCAATAGTAAGCCATACAAGGTATTCAGGAGCTTTCCATTGATTTAATATACCAAGCCATGACATTACAACTCCATCCCTTTTAAGTATCTTTTGAATCACAAGAACGTTAAACCATGTGATGAACATAAGTATGGTTGCAAATATTGAAGGAAGGATCATCATAACAGTATTTATAATAGCCTTAGAAGATTTTGCAAGTTCATCAAGCAGTTTCTGGTCAATTCCCATATCTGAATACATCTTAAAGCTGAATTCGATTAACTTTGTGACAAAGTCAATAATAATGGTAAGAATACTCTTATCATTGAACAAAGAGGTGAGACAGAACAGAAAAAAGCAAATAACCATTGTATTTAAAACAGTATACAAAATTGTTTTTTCTATGGAAATATGCCCCTCAAGAAAATTGCCCATTAAAAATCCTGTCAATAGGAATGAGCCAAAGAAGAGTAGATTAAAGGAAAGAGCCTGTATGACAATAGCAATAATCAGAAAAACCATAGCAGGGATTAGAGCTCCTTTGACTTTTCCAAGTTTCAGCCTGAAGTACAGAACAGGCAGGGGAAGAAAAGGGACTGTTAAAAACCCAATCAGGGGAGAACTGAGATTTGAGATGAGAATTAAAAGGCAAAGGAAAATTCCAGTTACTATATCCCTTATCTCATCATTATTATATGTCATATATCTGGTCAATTTCAGGTTGCTCATTTAATAATTTAATCTAGAATTTACCTACATAGGGCAGAAGAGCTATGTGACGTGCTCTTTTTATGGTGGTTGAAAGCTCTCTTTGGTGTTTTGCACATGTTCCGGTTATTCTTCTGGGGATTATTTTCCCACGTTCGGTAATGAACTGCTTTAATGCCTTAGGGTCTTTATAATCCATATTGAGGTTGTCATCCACGCAAAATCTGCATATTTTACGCCGGTTAAAAATTTTTTTATTCTGATACGCCATTTAACTGCTCCTTCATAAATTATATTTTTTAATTAAAACTAAAAAAATAAAGTGTTTTATCCATATGCACAAGTATTATGTTTACTGGATTGTCTCTTCTGCCTGTTCAGGTTCATCTGGTTTGGTTTCAACTTCAGCTTCAGCTTCTGTTTCAGTTATAGCCTCTGTTTCAGAATCGGTCTCAAGTGCGGCAGTTACAGCATCCAGATCAATAGTTTCTGCCTTGAGAATGGTCATGAACTTCATGATATTATCATCAAGTCTGAAAATTCTTTCAAGTTCGTCAACAACCTTGCCATCACCTGCATAGGTCATGCACACATAAAATCCATGGCTTTTTTTCCTGATTTCATAGGCCAGCTTTTTGTTGCCCCATTCATCAAAATCAAGAATAGTACCGCCTTGTTGTGTGATTGTGTTCCGGGTTTTTTCAAATAATTCTATCTGTTTTTTTTCCTGAAGATCTGAGTTTGAGATGAAAATAGTTTCGTATTTTCTCATTTTGACTCCTTTCGGGTTTACAGCCTGGACAAATCATTTATGCCAAGCAAGGATTAAAATAAAATTTTCTATATTTTTATAGAACTGATATTAATAGCACCCAAATTGCTTTTAGTCAATATCAAATAAGCTTTTCCAAAGCTTCAGGTTAAATAATATATGAAAGACCTGACAGCCATTGTTAACATATTAAAAACAGCTAATCTGCAGTATAAAGATTCTGTTTATTTTCAAGATAGTCCCATCTTTCATATAATTTATCAGATTGTTCCCGCTGTTCCTGTAACCTTGAACATAGTTGAGCGAGTTTTTCAGGATTTTTTGCAGTTTCAGGATCATTAATTGATTCCTGGATTCCTTGAATTATGTTATCAATTTTCAGGATTTTTTCTTCCATATGTTCAAGTTCATATTTTTCATTAAAAGTTAATTTTATTTTATTATTCTTTTTTGTTTTAATTCTTTTTTTAAGCTTTTTAGCTTTTATACTCCTGTTCTTTTTTGCCCGGGCATGTTTTTCATGTAGAATCTGATCATAATCGGCAAATAGTTCTGCTCTGCCTTTTTTGTTAAGATACAATATCTGGTCAGCAACTTTTTTCAGGAAATATCTGTCATGGGAAACCACAACAACAGCACCCTGGAATTCAAGTATACTCTGTTCAAGTATCTGCAGAGAGGGTATATCCAGATCATTGCCTGGCTCATCAAGGAGGAGCAGGTCAGCTGGTTCAAGCATTAATTTTGCAATGAGAATTTTTGCTTTTTCACCGCCGGAGAACCTCTTTACCGGCATGTCCAGGTCTTTTGGTGAAAAAAGGAATTTTTTTGCCCAGCTGATGATGTGTATGGGCCGGTTCCTGAATATTACCATATCTTTACCCGTTGGACTGAGTGCCTGTTTCAACGTTATATCAGGATCCAGGTTACTCCTCTTCTGATCAAGGAATCCAGTCTTTAAATTTTCAACCCACTGGATTCTGCCGGAATCAGGCTGGATATTTCCTGCAAGTATGTTAATAAAGGTTGATTTTCCTGATCCGTTTTCCCCTACAACACCAAGACATGAATTTCTCATGAGCTTAAGTGAGAGGGGTTCAAATATTTTTTTATTATTAAATGATTTTTCAATATTGGAAACTGTAACAAGCTGTCTGGTTTTCCTGCCCGTTGTACAGAAGTCAATATTGATTTGTACATTTTCCCTGTTTTTTTCCTTTAATTCCGAGAGTTCCTGCCTTAGGTTCTCAGCCTGGTTTATCCTGAATTTTGATTTTGTTGTTCTTGCTTTTGCACCCTGTTTAAGCCATTGATCCTCCCTCTTCATCCTGCTTGCAAGTGATGTCTGCTGGTTTTGCCTGGCAGTAATAAGTTTAATTTTTTCTTTATTAAATCTATCATAATCTCCTCTGATTCTGAGATAGCCATAAGGATATTGTCTGCCAAGCTCCATAATTTGATTACACACACTATTTAAAAAATATCTGTCATGGGTGACAACAATAAAGGTAAAGTCTGATTTTGCTAATAGATTTTCAAGCCAGATAATGCCATTGATATCAAGATGGTTTGTGGGCTCATCCAGGAGGAGAAGATCAGGCTCACAGGCAGCTGCCCTGGTAATTGCAAGTCGTTTGACAAGACCTCCGGAAAGGGATCCGCACTTTTGCCTGCTGTTTTGAAATCCACCTGTACCAAGGGCTCGGTTAACAGCCCTGGCAAGCTCTTTTTCACCATGAAAATATTTTTTAAGTTCAATGTTAAGGGCCATTTCAATGGATATTTCAGGGTCTGTCTCATCTGTCTGGGGAACATAAATACATCTTACCCTGCTTTTTAGTTTGGATTCTCCTTCATCTGGAGAGGCATTACCTGCAATGATCTTTAAAAGAGTTGATTTGCCGCTGCCATTTATTCCAATGAGTCCAAGGCGCTCTCCTGGTTTAATGTCAAAGGATAAATTTGAGAAAAGATCTGTATTGCCATAGGATTTCCCAAGGGATTGAATTGTCAGAAATGGTATCATTCAGGGGAGCCGCCTTTTTTTAAGTATCGGTACATTCGTATGATTTTAATGATAAAGCCTGATAAAAGTGTAAGACTTATGAGTATAATAAGGCTTGCTGAAAAAAAGAGCATTATAAAAGTAAACGGGTTATTAATGGAATATGCACTTATCAACAGATCAATACCAAAGAGTACAAAAAAAATTGAAATTATTATCATTATCACCTGAATAATCCACCATGAAAATTTCATAAGATTCCATATAAACAGTTTAAAGTTGATTTTTTCAGAAGCTTAAATAACATATTTTCTTTTCTTTATTCAAGAATTGTAAACAGTTAAATTATAAATAATATTTAATAAACATTGAATTACAATTAAAATAGCCATAAAATTTATAAAATCTGTTATTTACTGAATTTGTGGCATAACTAGTCTGGGTGGGGCAATGAGAATTTTATTAATTGAAGATGATTTAAAAATAGCTGAGTTCATAATAAAGGGGTTAACATCTGCAGGTTTTACCATCAACCATGAAAAGGATGGTGTAAAAGGCCTTGAAGCTGCCCTTGCAGAAAATTATGATATTATGATTGTTGATATAATGCTGCCTTTACTGGATGGCATGGTTCTTGTAAAAAAAGTGCGGCAGAATAATATTAATACCCCCATTATTATTTTAAGTGCCCGGAGCCGTGTGGATGACAGGGTAAAGGGGCTTGAAGCAGGAGCAGACGACTATTTGACAAAGCCCTTTGCTTTTTCAGAGCTTCTGGCAAGGGTTCAGGCCCTGCTGAGAAGGGCAGGGGGTGTTGTTGAACCTGCTCTGCTTTATTGTGAAGATCTTGTTCTGGACATTCAGAAAAGAGAAGTAAAAAGGGCAGGTAAAAGAATAGAGCTTCAACCACTTGAATTTTCCCTTCTTGAATACCTGCTGCGAAGCAAAGGAAGAGTTGTTTCCAAAACAATGATAATGGAGCATGTCTGGAATTATAATTTTGACCCCATGACCAATGTTGTTGAGGCAAGGATCTGTAAACTCAGAGACAAAGTTGATAAGGGCTATAATAACCGGCTTATTCATACAATACGCGGTGCCGGATATGTCATGAGGGGCAGGGATGAGGTTTAGATTTTTTAAGACAATAGCCTTTAGATTGACTGCCTGGTATGCCGGCATATTTATTGTCTCATCATTGATAATGTTTCTTATGTTCTCCTTTTTTTTCACTAAAACCATGCTTCATAAAATCGATCTTGACCTGGAAGAGAATCTAAAAGTCTTTTCCGGGGTGATTTCAAGGGAAGGCATGGGTGGTGCAAAAAGGTTTGCAATCACTAAGGCAAGATCAGCAGGGGAGAAAATTGTTTTTTACCGATTACTCTATCCGACAGGAGAGGTGTTTGCTTCTTCCCGTATGCTGTACTGGAACGATATAAAAGCAGATAAAAACATACTTAATAGAGTTATTCTGGAAAAAAGAAATTTTTTTCAGACCATTGAACAGGGCAGCAGAGATGAAGACATCCGCGTTATTTACGGATTCATTGCCCAGGGTGTGATACTGCAATCAGGAATATCCATGGGAACATATTCTAAATTTCTTAATATCTTTATAATGGCTTTTCCTGCCTCCATGGGATTTATTATTCTTTTTTCGGCAGTTACAGGCTGGTTTCTTGCTAAAAAAGCGCTCAGTGGAGTTGGACAGATTATAAAAATTGCAAAAAAAGTATCACACACAGAACAGGATCTGCTTGATTCACGGGTCCCCCTCACAGGAACCGGTGATGAACTTGATCTTCTTGCCCAAACATTTAATCAGATGCTTGACAGAATCGAAAAATTGATAACAGGTATTAAAGAGATGGGGGATAATATTGCCCATGATTTAAAAAGCCCGGTGGCAAGAATAAGAGGACTTGCTGAAATCACCATGCTTGAAAGTGACACCATTGATGAATATAAAAAGATGGCATCAAGCACCATTGAAGAGTCTGACAGGCTTATTGACATGATAAACACCATGCTCCTGATTTCAAAGGCAAGGTCAGGCAATGCCCGGTTTAAGTTTGAAAAGCTTGATATCTCGGAAATGATAAATAGTGCATGTGAACTCTTTGGTGCCCTTGCTGAAGAGAATAATATCACATTTAAATACCAAATTGAGGACAGTATTATTATCAAGGGTGATAAAAAGATGCTCCAGCGTGCATTTTCCAATATTCTTGATAATGCTTTTAAATATACTCCAGGTGGTAAGTCCATAGATGTCCTGGTTGAACAGTCCCATTCAAAGATAGTAGTGATTAAGGTAACAGATACGGGCCGGGGAATTGATGCTTTTGACCTTGATAAGATTTTTAAAAGATTTTACAGGGCAGACACTGCCAGGAGTGAACAGGGTTCAGGCCTTGGTCTTGCCCTGGCCCTTGCCATAGTAAAGGAACATGGCGGTAATATAGATGTGGCAAGTGAAAAAGGGTCGGGCAGCAGATTTACCATTACATTACCAAATGGTAATCTTTAAGTTATTTAAAAACAATCTTTATGTATTATATTAAGTTTTTAAAATAGAGAAACTCTTCAATCCGTTATGGAGAGTGTATTTAAAATTGAAAAACATTAATAAAATACAAGGAGGTTAGTATGAAAAAGAATATCAGGACAGGATCAGTTCTGTTCCTTTGTCTGTGCATGCTGTTTGTATTGCAGCCTGTTGCCATGGGTTTTGCAAAAATGATTCCTGGAGATTTTACAAATCTTGCAAAAAAGGCCAAGCCTGCTGTGGTCAATATCAGCACAGTAAAAACCATTCGGGGAGGTGGCAGGGTTTTCCGCCATTTTTTTGATCAGCAGCCCCGTGGGAATCAGGATTTTTTCAGGGATTTCATGGGCCCCTTTCTAAGGCAGATGCCCATGGACGATTATGAACAGAAAAGTCTGGGTTCAGGTTTTATTATAAGTTCAGACGGCTATATAGTTACAAATAACCATGTTGTTAAAGATGCAGATGAGATAAAGGTTAAGCTTTACAATGAAAAAGAGTATGATGCTGAAATTATAGGCAAAGATCCAAAAACCGATCTTGCCCTTATTAAGATTGATGCTGACAACCTCTATTTTCTCAAATTAGGTAATTCTAAAAAACTGGAAGTCGGCGCATGGGTTGTTGCCATTGGAAGTCCCTTTGGCCTTGAACAGACTGTCACAGCAGGTATAGTATCTGCCAAGGGAAGGGTTATTGGACAAGGCCCCTATGATGACTTTATTCAGACCGATGCATCAATAAATCCTGGAAACAGCGGAGGCCCTCTTCTTGATCTTGATGGTGAGGTGGTCGGCATTAATACTGCGATTATCAGGTCTGGCCAGGGAATTGGATTTGCCATACCTTCAGATCTTGCACATCCCATAATAAATCAGTTGAAAAATTCAGGGGAAGTTTCAAGGGGCTGGCTTGGTGTATTAATGCAGAATATCACTAAAGAGATTGCTGATTATTATAATATTGAGCCTGGAAAGGGTGTGCTTGTTGTGGAAGTATTTGAAGGGCACCCGGCTGATAAGGCAGGTATTAAACCAGGAGATATAATAATTGAAATAAATAAAGAAGAGATTAACTCTGCCCGGGACCTTTCAAAAGCGATTGCAGGGCTTGGTGCCGGGAAAAAAGTTGAAGCAGTAATTCTTAGAAAAGGCAGAAGGCTGGATAAAAAAATCAAACTTGCCAAGAGAAGTGAGATGGAACCTGGCAGATCATTATTAAAGACTGGATTTGATTCCTTTGGGTTCAGGTTTGAGGAGATTAATCCTGCTGTTGCAGACAGATACGGTATTCCAAAGGATGAGACAGGGCTTGTTGTAACTGGTATTGAAAGGGGCAGCAGAGCTGCAAAGACTCCCATTGGACAGGGTGATATATTAAAGGAGATTAACCGGGCTGCTATCAGCACCATTAAAGATTATACAAGGGCTTTAAAGGGCATAAAAAAAGGAAGAATAGTTCAGATGCTGTTTGTGAAAAGAACTGGAAGTCTTTATGTGGTAACAATCAAAAAATAATTGATGTTTATTTGGATTGGAATAATCAAATAAACAATCCTTAGGGGGGTTGTGGTGGAGCTAAGGGGGATCGAACCCCTGACCTTACGGCTGCCAGCCGTACGCTCTCCCAGCTGAGCTACAGCCCCACAAACAAAATCAATTAATAATCTAATTTTCTTATTATGTCAATAAAAAATTATGGGTTATTTTATGGACACACACCAATAAAATATTGACATACAAGGCAATAAAAGGGTAATATTTGCTTTTTTTATTCACTGTTTTTATCTGTATAAAAGAGCTTTTTTATAGTTTAAGGAGAAAATATGCTCGGTTATTTACGTGAAAGGTCAGGGTCATGGATCATTAAGATTATTCTTGGTTTTATTATTGTTATCTTTGCATTCTTTTTCGGTGTCGGCGGTTTTGGACCAAAGAGCCAGGGACCTGTTGCAATGGTGAATGACCAGGCAATATCCTTTGAGGAGTATAAACAATCATATGAATCCCTGATACAGCAAAAACGATCCAAAGCAGGTGATAATTACGATGCAGCACGTGATACAGCCAATGTCAAACAGGATGCACTTAACAGGCTCATTAATGAAAAACTGGTACTTGAGGCTGCAGAGACATTTGGTTTTAAGGTATCAAATAAAGAGCTTGCAGATCTATTAAATGAATACACCATATTTAAAGAAAATGGAAAGTTTGATTTTAATACATATAAAAGAGTGCTTGCAGCAAATTCAATGACACCTGAAACCTTTGAATCCATCCAGAGAAAATCCTTAAAACAGAGAAAAGTTCAGGACATTATTCTTGATATGGCAACCATAACTGATATGGAAGCCCTGCAATGGCACAAATTTTTAAATACAAAGGTAAGCATTGACTATTTAAAATTAGATCCTGATGATTTTGACAATATTAACCCCGGCCCCGGAGAAATAGAAAAGTTTTATAATGAAAATAAAGAAAATTATAAGACCGATGAAAGGGTTGTTGTACAATACCTGCGCTTTTCAGGCGAAGACTATAAAGATAAAATCAAAGTAACAGAAAATGAACTTATACAATATTACGAAGAAAATGCAGACAAATATAATATTGAAGCTAAGGTTGAAGCGCGTCACATCCTGATAAGAACCGATCAAACCATGGATAAGGATAAGATAGAGGAAAAAAGAAAGCAGGCCCTGAAAATATATGAGATGGCAATTGCTGAGGATAGTAAATTTGAGGAGATTGCAAAGAAATATTCAGAAGGACCATCAAGCTCCAATGGTGGGTATCTGGGGCAATTTGCAAAAGATGATATGGTAGCTTCTTTTTCCAAAAAGGCCTTTTCAATGGAGCCTGGAGAAATAAGCAAACCTGTAAAAACAAAATTTGGCTGGCATATTATCAAGGTTATAAATAAAATTAAACCAGCAAAAAAATCCTTTGCAGATGTTAAAGAAAAGATCAGGGAAAATATTTTAAAGAAGAAGATAGCTGATCTTGCCTACTACGATGCAGGAGATGCCTTTGATGCTGTAATAGATGGAGACACTCTTGAGCAGGCAGGACTGCTTACCAGAAGAAAGCTTATTACAGAAGGGCCGTTTACCGCGAGTGGCCAGGGCCTCAGTATTAAAGATAATGGCAATTTTGTAAAAGCTGCCTTTTCAACCAGGATAAATGAAATAAGCAATATCGTTGAGATTGAAGATTCATATTATTTAATACGGCCAGTTAAAAAAATAAAACCTGAAATTATTGAATTTGAAGTTGTTCAGGACAGAGTCAAAACAGAGCTCATTGCAAAGATAAAAAAAGACAAAACAGAAAAATTATCAAAAAGCATTCTTGCACAGGTTAAGGACAAGAAAAAATTATCAAAAATTGCCGGGGATAACAATTTAAAGCTTTATACAACCAGGCTTTTTTCAAGGTATGGTTTTATTCCAGAACTTGGATATGCTCCTGATATAACTAAGGCATCTTTTCAACTTAAGGAAAAGGGTGCATCATATTCTGATGCATTAAAGATGAATAATCTCTATTTTATTATTTCCCTGCATGAAAGAGTTGTCCCCAAAGGCTTTAAAGATGCTGCAGGGGAAAAAGCAGTTAAAACAGATCTGCTTAACAGAAAAAAAGAACTGATATACAGGGCATGGATTAATAATTTAAAGACTGTTAATGATATAA
>Ga0256846_1000578_pt1 | contig 14438 bp, 12 predicted proteins | sample TevniametaG_FD_189098 | JGI IMG/M metagenome (GOLD analysis project Ga0256846, IMG submission 189098) | Tube worm associated microbial communities from hydrothermal vent at the East Pacific Rise, Pacific Ocean - Tevnia | ecosystem: Host-associated > Annelida > Integument > Unclassified ...
CCCCCTCCCCCAGCTGCTAAAAAGAAAAAAAGCAGTAAAGCCGATAAAAAAAAGAAGGAGAAAGAGGCTACGGATCAGCCGATACTTACAGGTAGATTGATTGCTCCGATTGAAATACCGGATGAGATTGAAGAAGAAGAGATAACGGATTTTGGTTTTGATGAAGGAATAGAGGGCGGAGTGGAAGGTGGAGTGGAAGGTGGAGTTGTAGGTGGAGTCCTAGGGAGTCCTGGATCAGCTGATCTAAACATGGCTGTAACCAGAGTTAAAGAACCTACACTGGTAAAAAAAGTAAAACCGATATATCCGTCTATAGCATTAAAATCAAGAATTCAACAAAATGTTGTTCTTGAGGCGGTAACAGATATATACGGTAGAGTGAAGAGTGTCAGAATTGTGAGTGGTCATCCCTTACTAAACCAAGCGGCTGTAAGGGCAATCCGCCAATGGGTATATGAACCGTATATATTTAACGGAATTCCTAAACCGGTAAAATTTACGGTTACTGTCGAATTTAAATTGCAAAGGCAATAATTAAAAACACAATAGAGGAGGTATTTTATGTCATTTGAATTAACTTATCTTTGGAGCCATATGGGTTTTCTCGTAAAGATAGTTGTTATTATCATGTTATTGATGTCTGTTTGGACAATTGGTGTTGGTATTGAAAGACTAATAATGTACCAAAAAGCAAAAAAACAGTCAAATACTTTGTTACGTCTGATTGGAAAACTTTGGCAGGAAGGAAAAGTTGAAGAATCGATAAAGTTAGCATCCGATGCTAAATTTAAAAATAGTCATCTTGCAAAAGTTTTAGTAGCCGGATTAAATGAGTTGAAGTTTCAGGTAGATGCAAAGGCATCTTATGCGGAACAGGTTGAGTCGGCAAAGAGAGCTATCGAAAGAGCAACGATCAAGGGTGTTCATGAGTTCAAGAGAGGACTTAATGTACTTGCGACCGTTGGATCAACAGCTCCGTTTGTAGGACTTTTCGGAACTGTTTTCGGGATTATCAATTCGTTTCAAAGTATGTCTGTTTCGGGATCAGGTGGAATTGGAACGGTTGCGGCAGGTATTGCGGAAGCTCTTATTTCAACCGGAGTTGGAATCGGAGTTGCAATCATAGCTGTTTGGTTCTTCAACTCGTTATTGAACAAAGTTGATATTTTCACTGGAGAAATGGCAAACGCTTCATCAGAGCTTATTGATCATTTTATCAAACTGAAAAGAAAAGGAGCCTGAATATGGCTGGCGGTGATACAGGTTCAGGTTCAGCAAAGTCAGAACCTAATGTAGTGCCATTGTGTGATATTTTATTAGTTCTATTAATTATTTTCATGGTGATTACTCCGATGGTTCAAAACGAAGCAAATGTTAAGCTGCCTGAAACGGTTAATTATCAGGAGCAACCTGAACCGGGTAAGATGACAGAAGTTACAGTAAAGTTAGATCAGACCATTCGTCTTGATAGTAAACCTATTGAGGAATCTGACTTGACCTCAAAAGTGATAGCTATCTTTGAAGATTCACCGGATGCCGAGAAGAAAGTTTTGTTAAAAGCAGATATAGGACTTGAGTATGGAAGGATTGTGGACATAATGAACCTTCTGAAAGATGCTGGCATCGAAGTTATAGGTCTTGTTTCAAAGCAAGGTACTTCGGAAGAATAAACTTTTAATTAGGTATATAAAAAAGGGGAAGCCGTGTAGTCGGTTTTCCCTTTTTTTTTAAGGTGCTTTTGCTATTGGAACTCTAATCTTAATACTTTTTGAAGCTATTTCAACGGTAAATTTTTTTCCATCTTCTCCTCCGTAATCTCCATCAATTGTTGAAGGGATATCGACCAATTTTGAGGTTATGGTAGCTTTTTTAAACTTGAAGGAGTTATAAAAAGGAAATTTATCAATATTTCCATTGAATAATCTATTTAGATTTATTGCACTTTTGGAAAGTTTGAACTTTTTTATTATACATAGATCCAACATTCCGTCGTATGGAGAAGCGTTCGGTGCAATAATAGCATTTCCTCCGTATTGGGGAAAGTTTGCAAAAGCAATTAATGCTATTTCCTCATTGATTACAAAGTTATCACTAACGATATTTACGGTATAAGTTGGCATTTCGAAATATCCCTTCAAAGCATAATAGATGTAAGGAGCCATACCTCTTTTATTTGTTTTAGAATTGTATATTTTTGAAATAAGACCGTCGAGTCCAATTCCTGCTACATTAAAAAAATAAGAGTTGTTGATTTTTCCAATATCAATGCATTTGTCTACTCCGTGAATAAGAGTGTCAAGAGCTTGTCTCCAAGAAAGAGATATATTTAAATTTCTTGTCAATCCGTTCCCCGAGCCACCTGGAAGTAATCCGAGTGTCTTACCTGTTCCGACAAGTGCGGAAGCAATTGAGTTAATGGTTCCGTCCCCTCCAAAAACCGTTATGATATCAAAGTTTTCTATAGACCTCTTTGTAATGTTGTATCCATCTTGAGGTGAGTTTGAATTTATAAGAGAGACGGTCTTGAAGTGTTTCATAAGCTTCTTAAATATATAAGAAGCTGCTACATCTTTAGAGACTACACCGGATGCGGGGTTTAGAATTACCAGCACCCTTTCATTTTTCATAATAAGAAAATATATTATTTAAATATAGATTTTTGGATCTCAAGATTGTAGTTAAAAATTTCTTCCAAACTAAAGAAAAGACTAATTTCTTTTTCAGATGATTCGGGAGAGTCAGAAGCATGAATTATATTGAATGTGGTAAAAAGGACATGATCACCTCTTATAGATCCCGGTTCGGCTTCATCGGGATCTGTAGCACCAACAAGTTTTCTGACTGCATTGATGGCGTTAGGTCCTTCAAGGATAAATGCAATGACAGGTCCTGACAAAATAAAATCAATCAATAAGGGGTAAAAAGATTTTCCCTTATGTTCGGCATAGTGATTTTCAGCAAGTGTCTTGTCTATCTTTAGCATTTTCATAGCAACTATCTTTAGACCTTTTTTCTCAAATCTCGAAAGTACCTCTCCTACCATTCCTCTTTGAATACCATCAGGTTTTATCATAGCAAAAGTTTTTTCAATATTCATTGGATTTCCTCCGTAGATTAGCTCTTTTTATCAACAATATCCTCGAGAATTTTTGTAAGGTAAAGATGAAAATCTTTTAGATTTAAGACAAAATTTGAAGAAAAGTCGGATTTTTGGAGATTATCATAATGTTTTAAAAATTCATTCCAGTCTTTATACAGCAAAAAATTAAGATCGGTCTCAATAAATTGATTGAGTTCAAAAAATATATCATTAGGTGTAATATTTTCTGGATTTTCAAAATAATCATTAATCTTTGTATGAAGATTTATTAATTTCTTTTTTAACCCCGCAGCTTTTTGATTTCTTGAAACATAGTTTTCAAAGATTGCGGAACATTCAAATCCCGACTCGAACATTCTTGATACATTTTCAATCAACTCTTGGATAGCATTGTCGGAAATATTAACTATATTTCTGAGCATATCTCTTTTACTTACCTTGTCGGGGTCTTTTTCAAAAAAATTCTTAAATTCCGTTTCAAAAACTTTTTTGTACTCTTGAGACATTGCCAACAATGATTTGTCCAAATTTTTTATATCTTTCGTAGTCCACTTTGGTGTATCAAAAGAATTTTTTAAATGTCTTTTGTAAAAGTCTTGAATGGAATCCACATTTTTTTTAAGTGCCAGTATCAGAGGTATTGTTATACTTATGTCCCTATTTTTTTTAAGATTTAATTCAATAAAATTGTTTATCTTGAGTGCTCTGAATGTAAGTATATATAAAATTCCGGTATTTTTCTTTAATTTTTTATCTTTGATTCCGGAAATAATTATCGAAATATCGTTTTGATATATTTTATCCATTTTAGGAACAAATTTACCATTCAAAAGAGATATTATGATTGGATTTAAAAGTAGTTCTTTATGATATAGTTTTGTAAAAGATAAGAAGGTTCTTTGTGAGATCAGGTCGCTTTCGGAAAGTTCATTTGCAATGATTCTTATATTTGAGAGAAACGTTCTGAGGCTGAAAAACCATGATTCCGGTTCAGATACATCTTTTAGTGACGGGAATCTTTTTCTGCTTGATTTTTCAAGAGTTTTCTCAACGATAAATTCCTCAAAGTTAATGAGGTGTTTGTCTTTTTTAAAGTCAAGATCCTTTAGTAATCCCGTTATTTTATCTATAATTTTAGAAAAAGTAGTAAGATAGAACGAGTAATTTCTGTTTCCGAGGGGTTGAAGTCTGAAAATAATTGATTCAAAATAGTTGGAGGAGATAAATTCTTCCGAACTTTCCAACCAAAGTTTTAGTTCAAAAAGGTTTAACATTTGTTTCTCTTTATCCACTTTGTCTAACCAGCTGTCAAAAAGTTTATCCCACTTATCTTCTATTGAGAGATTACTTTCTTTATCAATAAAAAAATCACCAACATTTTCCACTCTGTTTTCCATACCACTATTCTAAGTTAACATATAAGATATTTCAACTTTTTAAAATTAATTAAGGGAAAAAAGTTAAAAAAAGGGTCAAAATGTTGATTTCTTATTGACAAAAATCATTATGAATATATAATTGTTCTATTATGGGTTTGAAAGGTTCACTTGATTCTATTAACTTAGCTGATATTATGCAGCTTGTTTCCAACTCCAAAAAGAGCGGTCGATTTGTCCTTGTAAAAAATACGGGAGAAAAAGGTTTCATCTACGTTAGTAAAGGAATTGTAAATCATGCCGAGGTTGATAATTTTAAAGGTGAAGATGCAATCTTTACTCTTATCTCTTGGGGAAAGGGAGAATTTGAATTCCAGGAGTTTGAATTTGATAAAGAGACAACTATCACAAAATCTATTACTTCTCTTTTGATGGATTCTGCAAGGAGAATTGACGAGTGGAAACTTTTAAGAAAAAAAATCGGATCAATTGATTCGGTTCCCGTATTTAATAAAATAGATAAAAGTGAGAGGCGGAAAATATCATTGTCCACACTTGAGTGGCTGGTGATATCTAAGATCAACGGGAGAAGGAGTATTGCAGAGATTTCCAATGAGTCGGGGATAAACATTTTTGATGCATCCAGAATCATTTTCGGAATGATCGCTTCAGGACTCTTAACATTGTTGTAATCTTCATAGTTTTAAATCTTAATTTTTGAATGATTGGAAAAAGTGTAATAATTTTAGATTTCGGTTCACAGTATACTCAGTTAATTGCCAGGAGAGTTAGGGAATTAAATGTTTATTGTGAAATACTTCCTTATGATACTTCTGTAGATTTTATTATTAGAAAAGATCCGGGTGCTATCATCCTTTCCGGTGGACCGTCAAGTGTATATCAAAAAGGAGCTCCGATGCCAGAGGAGAGAATATTGAAAATCGGTATCCCTATCCTCGGTATATGTTATGGTCTGCAAATAATTGCTTGCTTATCAGGTATGAAAGTTGAATCGGCTAAAGAGAGGGAATTCGGTCTGGCAACTTTAGTAGTTATAAAAGAGAGTAAGTTATTAAAAGGAGTTGATAAATCAGGAAGAGTATGGATGAGTCATGGGGATAAAATAACTCAATTTCCCAACGATTTTATTGTAACGGCGAAAACTGAAAATAGTGAAATTGCAGCAATCGAATCATCACAAAAAAATATATACGGTATCCAGTTTCATGCAGAGGTAGTTCATACTGATGATGGGAAAAAGATAATTTCCAATTTTCTATTTAATATATCAAGGCTTGAAGAAAACTGGAATATGAGAAACTTCATATTATCTTCCATTAGGAGTATTAGAGAGATTGTAAAAGATAAAAAGGTTATCCTTGGTCTCAGCGGGGGTGTCGATTCTACCGTCCTTGCACTTCTCCTGAAAAAAGCTATTGGTAAACAGCTTAATTCGGTTTTTGTAGATACGGGATTGCTAAGAAAAAATGAGTATTCCACTCTGATGAGAAGGTTTAAGAATGAGCTTAATCTTGATGTTACGGGAATAAATGCGGGAGAGGAATTTCTTGGAGAATTAAAAGGTGTTACTTCTCCCGAAAAGAAAAGAAAAATAATAGGGAAAAAATTTATTGATATATTTTCAACTGTTGAGAAAAATATCGGCAAAGTGGAGTTTTTTGCTCAGGGGACACTCTATCCCGATGTAATTGAATCTGTTTCGGTAAAAGGTCCTTCCGCTACAATTAAGAGTCATCACAACGTGGGTGGTCTTCCCAAAAAAATGAATTGGAAGTTGGTTGAACCTTTCAGAGAGCTTTTTAAGGATGAAGTTCGTGATATAGGAAGAGAACTGGGTCTTGATGAAAAATTTATTATGCGCCATCCGTTTCCCGGTCCTGGGCTTGCTATTAGAGTGATAGGAGAGATTACAAAAAATAAAATAGAAAAACTTCAGGAAGCGGACTATATTCTTAAAGAAGAGTTGGATAATTTTGATTTGTACAAAGAGGTATGGCAGTCGTTTGTTGTCCTTTTGCCTGTGAAAACAGTTGGAGTAATGGGAGATGTTAGAACTTATGAGAATGTAGCCGTTATCAGGCTTGTGGAGAGTGTCGACGGGATGACTGCCGATTGGTTCCCTGCACCTCCTGAATTTCTAAAAAGAGTTTCTAACAGAATTGTCAATGAAGTCAAAGGGATAAATAGAGTAACTTACGATCTTACATCGAAGCCACCGGGAACAATTGAGTGGGAATAAATGAGTAGTTTTATCCACTTGCATCTCCATTCGGAGTATAGCCTTCTTGATTCTAATCAAAAAATAACGGACCTAATCAAAAGAGTTAAAGAGTTAAATATGCCTGCCGTGGCTCTTACGGATCACGGGAATATTCTTGGTGCCGTTAATTTTTATAATAAAGCAAAAAAAAGCGGTATTAAAGCTATTGTTGGATCAGAGCTTTATGTTTCTCCTTATTCATTGGATCACAGACCAAAACGGGGTAGTAATGAGATAAACTATAATCATCTCGTTGTCCTTATTAAAAATGACATCGGATATAAAAATCTTTCGGAACTGATATCTATTTCATACATAGAGGGGTTTTTCCGGAAACCGAGAGTTGATAAGCAATTACTTGAGAAACATAAAGAAGGACTTGTTGTCCTTTCCGCATGTATACAGGGAGAGATTCCTTATAAACTTCTGCGTGGCGAAGAGGAGGAAGCTTACAATGCTGCAAGATGGTACAAGAAAATTTTCGGTGATGATTATTATATAGAAATACAGAATCATGGTCTGTCTCAGCAAGTTCAAGTTTTACCTATGCTTGTTAAATTAAGTAAAGATCTTTCCATCCCGTTGGTAGCTACAAATGATGTCCATTATGTCAATCGCTCCGATTCGGAAGCACGTGAAATCCTAATTTGTCTTCAAACCAATGAAGTATTGAGTAATTCTCAAAGGGTTATGAAAAAAGAGACGGATGAAATGTATCTTAAATCCGATGAAGAGATGAAAGAACTTTTCTCAGATTACCCTGAAGCAATTGACAATACACTTGAAATTGCCGGCAAGTGTAATTTTGATTTTAAGCTTGGAGAGTACTATCTTCCGAAATTTAAAGTTCCCGATGATTTTTCTATTGACGGTTATTTTGAAAAAATCTGTAAGGAAGGATTTGAGTTGCTAAAAAAGAAACTCGAAAAAGAGGGAAAAAACATTCAAGAATACGAGAAAAGACTTAATTATGAGATAGAAAAAATCAGAGAGATGGAGTTCCCTGGATATTTTTTGATTGTATGGGATATCATCCGTTTTTCCAAAGAGAATAATATTCTAATTGGACCTGGAAGAGGTTCTGTTGTCGGAAGTTTGGTTTCGTATGTAATGGGTATAACAAGCATAGATCCTCTTGAGTACGATTTGATTTTTGAAAGGTTTCTTAATCCTGAAAGGATATCCATGCCGGATATTGATCTTGATTTTGATCCTGAGAGGAGGGAAGATGTAATTGAATATATAAGAAATAAATATGGGGAAGAAAATGTTGCACAAATTATAACTTTTGGAAAAATGAAAGCTAAAATGGCAATCAGAGATACAGGAAGAGTTCTTGAGGTCCCTTTAGGAGATGTTGATAAATTGGCAAAAATGATTCCTGAGACTCCGAATGTCAGTCTTCGAGAAGAAGTGGAAAAGAATGAGGAACTTCAAAAAGAGATAAATAGAATGAAAGCTGCTCCTCGGTTAATAGACTACGCTCTTAAACTTGAGAACAATATTAGGAATACGGGAATGCATGCAGCCGGAGTTGTTATTGCTCCTAAGAAACTGATTGAGTTTATGCCTCTTTACAAGGCCAAAGATAAAATTGTGACACAGTTTGAGAAAGAAGAGGTAGAGCAGATAGGTTTGTTAAAATTAGATATTCTCGGACTTAAAACTCTCACTGTAATAAAAAATATACTTAGCTCTATTAAAGAGATAGAGAAAAAAGATATAGATCTTCAGAACATTCCGTTAGATGATAAGAAAACATTCATGCTTTTTCAGAACGGAAATACCGATGGAATATTTCAGTTTGAAAGTTCGGGTATGAGAGATCTTTTAAAGAGATCGAAACCTATCCGATTTGAAGATTTGGTTGTTCTTAATGCGTTATACAGACCCGGACCTCTTGGTAGCGGTATGGCTGATACTTATGTGAAAAGGAAGATCGGGAAAGAGAAGGTTTCATATATATTTAAAGAGACGGAGGAGATACTTTCCGATACATTCGGGGTAATAGTATTTCAGGAACAGGTAATGAGGATATCTCAGGTTATTGCCGGTTTCCCCATGAGTAAAGCGGATGAGATGAGGAAGATAATGGGAAAGAAGCAGGTTGAAAAGCTTCCTTCAGTCAAGAAGGATTTTTTAGAAGGGGCTATCAGACGTGGATTTGCTAAAAAAAAAGCGGAAGAACTTTTTTATCAAATGAGTACTTTCGCCGAATATGGATTTAATAAATCTCATTCTACGGCTTATGCAAATCTTGCATATCAAACCGCATATCTTAAGGTTCATTATCCGGTATATTTTATGTCTGCATTGCTCACGACGGAATCGGAAAAATCTTTAACAGGTTCAAAGATCATTCAATACATTTCCGAAAGCAGAAAAATGGGAATTAATATCCTTCCTCCAAGTATTAATAAGAGTTTTGAAAAATTCAGAGTCGAATCATCGGGATCAATAAGGTATGGATTAAAGGGGTTGAAAAATGTTGGAGATGCAGCAATAAGGAGTTTTCTTGAAGTGAGGGCAAGTGGCGGCGAATTTCAAAGCTATTCCGATTTCATAACAAGAAGTAATCTAACCAAAACGAATAAAGCCGTTATTGAAAGCTTAATAAAGGCGGGTGCACTGGATAGCTTCGGATTAAAAAGAAAAACTCTTTTTAACAGTATGGAAGATGTTATTTACCAAGCTTCAGTAATAGAGAAGATGAAGTTGAGAAATCAAAGATCATTATTTGCAGATGATTATTCGGATAAAATTATTATAACCAAAGAGCATCTTAACGTAGATGAATGGAGCGATGGTGAAATGATTAAAGGGGAGAAAGAGATTGCAGGGATGTATATTACTCTGAATCCAATTGAAAAATACAAGAACGAAATAAAGAAGATTTCCAATACATCCATATCTTCCATAAACTTAGGTGAGTTCAAAGGTGAAATTGTTAGAATTGGAGGTGTAATTACCTCTTTTAAGCAAAGAAAGTCAAAGAAAGGTACTTTTTATGGGGAGCTTTATTTTGAGGATTTAACAGGGCGAATAAAATTGTTGGTTTTTTCAAGATCAAAAAAAAACGGATTTAGAAATAACGGGTATGATGATCATGTTAATTGGGATAATATTAAAGATAATCTAAAATTGGATTATCCATATTATTTAAAGGGAAGAATACCGGATAATAGTGATATGAATAAAAATATTTATGTTGAAGAATTATTAGAACTTGAAACTTTCTTGAAAAAAAAAGCGAGAAAAATAGTTATAACAATTGATTATGCAATTCTAAATGAGAATTTTTCAGAGGCTTTAAAGAAAAAAATGGAAACTTATGCAGATTCAACTCCATCATTTCTTGTTATATTGAAAGAGAGCAAAGAACGTGTAATTATAAAAACCGGTAATTTAAAACCAACTATTACAATGAAAAAAGATATCGAAAAGGTTACCGGGGAAAATACGGTGGAAATACTATATCAATAATTTAGATTTAAGTAAAAAAAAAGTTTTATTTCTTTATCCTGATTTGCATTTTCCCTTTTTTTATTGTCATGTCAATGTTTGCATCAATAATATTTTCAGAGATCATTTTCAGTTTAATTGAATTAATTAATTCTTCCTTATCTTTCCCTTTCCCGTTATTATTCTCTTTCATCAATTTATCATAATTAGAGTAAAATTCTTCAAAAGAATCTTCACTGTTCAGAGATACATTAGAATTTTTTATAGTCTCTTTAGTTTGAGATTTTATACTCTCCGCCGTAGGGAATTTTTTAGGTCTTTTTACAAGTCCCGATTCGAGTTGATTTAGTTTTTTTAACCATAAGTTATTATAGAGATAAAATCTTGATGAAATATTTTGGATAAGAAAGTTAAGTTTTCCCGATCGAATATCTTTTGATTGCATATCTCTTATTATTTTTTCTATCTTTACTCTCTCTTTTTCAGGAGGAATATTTATTTCACCGCAGAAGAAGAGGTTATATTCGGTTTTTAGTGCTTCGATTCGCCCTTCGATTCTTTTAATAAGCTCTTCGGTCTTTCTGTTCTTTTCTCTTAAATCCATCTTAATAAGTTTTATACACCTCTTCACCGCTTAAAACTCGTGAGACACCCTCTGCCAGAGATTTCATTTCATCTTCACCAGGGTAGAGTTTTATCGGAGCAATAAAAGATACTCTGTCGCTTATAAGATCAACCAAGAAATCCGCTTTTGCCATTCCTCCGGTAATCAGGATATTATCAACTTTTCCATTTACAACCGTTGCCATGCCACCGACATCTTTGGCAACCTGATAAGCCATTGCATTAACAACCTCAATCGTTTTTTTATTTCCTGATTTATACATCTCTTCTATCTTCATGAAATCCTTAGTATTAAGATATGATTGGAGTCCTCCTCCTCCAAATAGTTTTTTTGAAAATGATTTATATTCCACATTATTTTCAATAGCATATCTGAGTACCTGAAGAATAGGGAGACCGCCTGAGCGATCAGGGGAAAATGTCCCTTCTTCGCTGGAATTTATACTGTCGACCATGACACCTTTTTCATGAATGGAAACGGAAATTCCCGTACCGAGATGGATTACAAGGAGGTTGAGATCCTTATATTTCCTTCCACTCTCATCGGCATACCTTTTACATACGGCTTTCATATTAAGGGCATGGGAAAGCATTACTCTTTCAAATAAAGAGTGACCGGAATATCTTGCAAGCGGGCAGAATTCATCAACAGAAATAGGATCGACTATAAAGCACTTTATGCCGGTTTTTTCTGCAATCTGAAATCCGATCTGAGCTGAAAGGTGTGAAGCATGAAGTCCTCTTTTAGCCTCAATAAGATCTCGAATCATTGATTTATCAACGAGGTAGGTACCGCTTTTAAGGGGCTTAAGTAATCCACCTCTTGCGGAAATTGCTTTTAAATCTTTTATATCGACACCTTTTTTAGAGAGGAAATCAAGGATAAGCTGTTCTCTAAATCCTATTTGATCATTTATGGTTTTAAATCTTCCTAATTCATCATCCGAGTGTTTTATGGATTCGACGAATATCGGATCGGTCATATTAAAAATGCCGATTTTTGTAGATGTGTTACCTGTATTGATGACGAGTATCGGGTTCATTTATTTCTCCTTTGTTAAATACTTTCCAATAATGGGTTTCATCCGGTCTATTACGTTAGTTTCAAGATTATTCGGATTGTTTAAAATAGCTCCTTTAAGAGATTGCCTGCAAGAACAATCGGGTACAGAGGTATCTATTGTTTTTATTAATTTTAATATTAACTTAATACTGTTTGAAATATTTTTTTTCAGGTTTTTTACAACCATTTCCGCTGTTACGTTGTCCGTCTCCGGATGCCAACAGTCATAATCGGTCACAAAAGCTATGGGGATAAAGCATATTTCAAGTTCCTTTGCGAGTTTTGCTTCTATTGCCTGAGTCATTCCTATAACGGAACAATCCAATCCTCTATAAAATTCAGATTCGGCTTTTGAAGAAAATTGGGGTCCCTCCATATTGTAGTACACCCCTCCTAAATGACTTTTCAGTCCGGTCTCAACGGAAACTTTGTATGCAAGCTTTGAATAGAAAGGGCAAACGGGATTCGCCATAGAAACATGAGCAACTATTCCGTTTTCGAAATAGGTTTTTTCCCTTTTGAACGTGTTATCTATGTACTGATCGGGGATGACAAGATGGGTGGGAGCTATTTCCTCCTTCAGTGAACCTACGGCGGTGGATGATATTAGTTTGTTAACTCCAAGAGATTTAAGAGCATACATATTTGCTCTGTAATTTATTTCGGATGGATTTAATCGGTGTCCGACTCCATGTCTTGAAAGAAATGCGATTCTTACTCCTTCAATTTCTCCTGTAATTATTTGCTCGGAAGGTTTACCGAAAGGAGTTTCCGTTTCGATTGATTTGCTATTCTCTATATTATCAAGGTTATAAAGACCGCTTCCCCCAATTACTCCAATCACACCTTTGTTTGGATTATTCATTTTTCACTCTTTATCAATAGCTATTTTTAATTGATTGTGACTCTAAAGTCAAGTATCGTCAAGGTCAAGTCCGTCATTTCAACCATTATCATTTAATGGAATTGGGGTGACGGTGCACTAAAAAGTATTCCTCCCTTTGGTCAGTTTCCCGAAAAGGGATTCCCTCTCTCCGTTCGGTCTACTTTGTTTCTTTGAAATTCCATTCTTTATTAATCTCCCTTTTATCTGATCCATACAATAATTCTGATGATACATTACCCTATATATTATCTAAACATTTCTAACATCAAAGTTTATAGCACAAAAGTCACACTCTCTTTACGCACTGGTGATTCCATGTCTGTCCACTTTTGAAAAAAAATCAAAGAAATAAAGCACCGTCACCCTTTTTGTTGACATTATTTTTTTGCTTATTTATTATTTGGTTATTAATGAGATATTTTAAGGGGGTGGAGGATAAAAAAATGAAAAAATTGGCTATTTTTTTTGTTCAGTGTATTGTATTTACGATTATGATATATACTCAAACTGTTAAATTAGAGTTAATAAAAAAAATAGATACGGAAACAACGAATTATATAATAACTCCTTCTCAGGATATACTAAAGACGGATGGAAAGAGAATTTATATTTTATCAGTAAAAGAAAAAAAGTTTTTTGTTTTATCGAAAGACGGAGAATACAAAGGTGTGTACTTTAAAAAAGGAGAAGGACCTTGTGGATTAAAATATGCGTATGATTTTTTCCTTCTTCCTGATAAAAAGATTGTTTTCTTTAATTCTTCAAAAGAGTTTAAATTCTTTAAATTAAAAACAGTAAATTGCTTTAGTAAAAAAGTGGTTCACAATATATATATGCCTGTGCAAATCAAGTTAATAGAGAAGGATAAATATCTTGTTTTAAAATCTATTCCGGTTGTTTCTGGAGATGATGGAAGTTATAAATACTTATTTTACTTTTACGATATTAAGCAAAATAAAACAATTAATATGTTTTATGAATTTAATGTAAAAGATGAATCAAGATTAAAATATATACGTGGAGAATTTGGGAAAGGGAATTTTGTTGTGAGTCAAAAAAAAATATTTTTGGTTTTTGACCAACCCGGATTTATAAGAATTTTTAATACTAATGGTAGGTTTTTCGCTAAAATAAAGAGCGAATTTCCGTTTTTAAAGCGTAATAAGGCTAGTGTTGTAAAAAAGCAACAGGGGGATTATCTTATTACGAGGATAAAATCGGATGAGAAATGCAAAATGAAATTAATAGAATTAAACAATAAGGTATATTTAATTATTCGAAATAATGATCTGAAGCGTGGGGAAATAGATTTCTATTTTGGAGAGGTAGATATAAAGACAAAAGTTGTTAGAAATATTATCAAGTTTGATTTTGGAGATCCGAGAGAAAGAATACTGTATTATAAATCAAATTATAAAAATTTATTAATTTTTGGAAATGATGATTTTATTTATATTTATTCAATTTCGTTATAATTAAAGGAGTTGGAGGTGAGGTTATCATAGAGTAGGAAAAGGGAATTTATGAAATTTGTCGAGAAAAAGTTATTTGCTTATAATTGAATATAATTTAATGGAGAAAGGTCCAAATGAAAAAAATTAAAATGGTGGTTGTGTTTGTTTTGGGGATTCTTATTTTTGGTTTTT
>Ga0256846_1000579_pt1 | contig 14388 bp, 12 predicted proteins | sample TevniametaG_FD_189098 | JGI IMG/M metagenome (GOLD analysis project Ga0256846, IMG submission 189098) | Tube worm associated microbial communities from hydrothermal vent at the East Pacific Rise, Pacific Ocean - Tevnia | ecosystem: Host-associated > Annelida > Integument > Unclassified ...
ACATTATATTTTCCTTCCTGTGGCTTCCTATTCAGAGCAGCTTGTGGCACTTTCCGAATATGTTGTAAATCATCACAAGGGTGACAAACCCAAGGTTGCCATGTTCATCCATCCCTCAGCATTTGGGCGCGCTCCTATGGCAGATGCCAAAAAAGCCGTTGCAAAGGGACTTAACATGGATATTGTGGAAGTTGTGGAACACGGCAAGGATCTTGACAACTCAGCAATGCTGAAAAGACTCTTAAGCAAGGGTGTCCAGTATGTTCTGTGCCAAACGGTTCAGTCTCCTGTTGCAACCATGCTCAAGGATTCTGCCCGTCTGGGCCTGACTGCAAAAACCTATGGAGAGCCAGGGAAACTTACTTTCCTCGGTGCTCACTACACAGGGGGCAACGACCTTATTGCCCTTGCAGGCAAGGCATGTGAAGGCTATGTATGGTCATGCTCATTCAACCTGACCTCTGAAAAAAATGAAGGCACAACCAAACAGCTTGCACTGGCAAAAAGATATCACAGAGATGCCAAAGCTGCCAATTCTCATAATTATGCAGCAGGTATAATAGTGGCCCAGATAACAACAGAGGTCATTAAAAGAGCCAAGGCAAAAGGTCTCAAGATTACACGGAAGACTCTTTATGATGAGCTCAATGCAATGCACGGTGCAAAGGCATATCAGCCATATACCACAATCGGGCCTGTAACATATTCCAAAACTGACCATGCAGGCGTTGACATGCTTCAGATCTACACCGTTAAAAACGGAGTATTCAGAAAAGTTGGCAACCCGATTCAGTCATTTTACATGAAAAAGATAAAATAATAATTTAAACCTGTAACCTTAAGTTCCGGCCTGCTGCATCAGGCCGGAACAAAAAGAATAAAGAAAAAGCCTATGGAAGATTATCTGCTGGAAGTCAACAATATTGAGGTCGTTTACAATGATATTATTCAGGTTTTAAGAGGTGTGAGCCTGAACGTGCCAAAAGGAAGCATTGTTGCCCTGCTGGGTACGAACGGAGCTGGCAAGACAACCACCTTACGGGCAATCAGCGGGCTTTTAAAGCCTGAAAACGGGGCAACCCGTGAAGGATACATCAAATTTGACGGCACGGAAACGACCCATCTTGCAGGGACGGATATTGTGAAACTGGGCGCAGTCATGGTGCCTGAAGGCCGGCGCATCTTCAAGCACCTTACTGTAAATGAAAACATACTGGTAGGCTCAATCACAAGAAAGGACAGTGCAAAAAAAATCCGGGAAGACAATGAAATGATGTACCGTCATTTCCCAAGGCTCTCCAAGGTGACCAACCGCATGGCCGGATACAGTTCAGGCGGAGAGCAGCAGATGATTGCCATTGCAAGGGCATTGATGGCCACTCCCAAGATGCTCATGCTGGATGAGCCGTCTCTTGGCCTTGCTCCCCTGCTGGTAAAGGAGATTTTTGACAATATCCAGAGAATCAACAGAGAGCTTGAAACAACAATCCTTGTTGTTGAACAGAATGCCAAGGTCGCACTTGGTGTATCAGACTATGCATATATAATGGAATCGGGCAAAATAGTTCTGGAAGGCCCGTCTAAAGAGCTTCAGGACAACCCTGATGTAAAGGAATTCTACATGGGCCTGACCAAAGGCGGCGGCAGAAAATCCTTTAAAAACGTTAAATCATACAAGAGGCGCAAACGCTGGATGTAGACAGGAATTTCAGGAGTCAATTATGAAGATACTGGTTGGATATAACGGCGGTGAATCTGGCAGGCTTGCCCTGTCTCTGGCACGGGATCATGCTGTGCTTAACAATGCATTTGTTTATGTGATGACTTCAATGGAGGGAGGGGCTTCTGAAAAACAGTCAGATATTGTCCAGGCGGAAAAAAATCTTGATTTTGCCAGAACCCTGATGGAAAAATCAGGGGTTCAGTGTGATGCCCAGCAGAGTGTAAGGGGGCTTTCACCTGGAGAAGATATTGTAAAATTTGCCAGGGAAAATGAAATTGATCATATTTTCCTTGGCATAAAGAAAAAATCACGTGCCCAGAAAGCAATCCTGGGATCCACTGCCCGTTATGTGATCCTCAAGGCTCACTGCCCTGTCACCACTGTCAAATTTGAGCTCAATGAGATCAGCACGGAAAATCTGCTCAAGGACAGGCGGATCCTGGTTGTGGACGATGAGCCTGATATTCTGGAAACCGTTGAGGAACTGCTTGACATGTGCAATCTTGATACAGTGTCAAGCTTTGATGAAGCAAGAAAATCCCTTGAAGATAATATTTATGATCTCGCAATTCTGGATATAATGGGGGTCAGCGGATATGACATCCTTGAGCTTGCCCGCAAAAAGGATATACCTGCCCTTATGCTGACAGCCCATGCACTGACCCCGGAGAATCTTAAGGAGTCTATAAAAAGAGGAGCCGACTCATACATACCCAAAGATGAACTTGCCAACCTTGTGAGCCATGCTGGCGATGTCATCAGATCCCGTATCGAGGGAAAACAGGGATATGGAGCATGGTTCTCAAAACTCAAGCCCTTTTTTGACAAATCCTTTGGCAAAGGATGGCAGGACAGAGACAAAAGTTTCTGGAACTCCTTTGACGACAAATACGGAGGCTGAACAGGCAGGACATGGCCTGCCTGTTGTCATGTACGGCCTGACGGCTATCATGTATGCAGTACAAGGCCCTCTCCCGTTTCATCAAGATCAAAACGGATTTTTGTATCAGGCAGACATTCACCTTTGAGAATTGCCAGGGACAGGGGATTCTCGATTTCCTGCTGTATGACCCTTTTTAACGGCCTTGCTCCGAATGCAGGGTCATATCCTTTCTTTGCAAGGTATTCCATGGCCCTGTCACTGAGCTCAATTGTAAGGTTGCGTGATTTCAGACGTTCATTGAGCCTTGCAATCTGAATTCCGGCAATTTTCTTTATGTGCTCAAGCTCAAGAGAATGAAATGTGATAATTTCATCTATCCTGTTCAGAAATTCGGGTCTGAACGCCTCTTTCAGAGCCTGGGCAATTGCCTTCTGAACCTCTTCACTATCCAGGTTGCCGGCTCCTGCCTCCTGCATGAACCTTGATCCCACATTGGATGTCATGATGATGATTGTATTTCTGAAGTCCACAGTTCTTCCGTGACCGTCTGTCATTCTTCCGTCATCAAGCACCTGGAGCAGAACATTGAAAACATCCTGATGAGCCTTTTCTATCTCATCAAACAGGATAACGGAATACGGGCGTCTTCTTACGGCTTCAGTAAGATATCCCCCTTCGTCATAGCCGACATAGCCCGGAGGAGCTCCAATCAGCCTTGCCACGGAATGCTTTTCCATGTACTCGGACATGTCCACACGAATCATGGCCTGTTCGCTGTCAAAAATAAATTCAGCAAGAGATTTGGCAAGTTCGGTTTTGCCCACTCCGGTCGGCCCCATGAAAATAAAGGTGCCAATGGGCCTGTCTTCAGGCTGAAGCCCTGACCTGGCACGTCTGACAGCATTGGATACAGCATCAATGGCCTTTTCCTGGCCTATCACTCTTTTCCTTATGTGGTCTTCCATCTGAATCAGCTTTTCCTGTTCACCCTTGAGCATCTTTGATACAGGGATACCTGTCCATGAGGATACAACTTCTGCCACATCAGATTCTTCCACATCTTCCTTGAGCATTCTCCTGTCCTTCTGAAATTCCTTAAGGGCCTGTTTTTTCTCCTCAAGCTGTCTTTGAAGCTGTTCAATGGTGCCATATCTTATCTGCGCCACCTTTTCCAGATCGCCATTACGTTCAGCAAGGCGCGCTTCAGTCTGATACCTGTCAATATCCTCACGGATTGCACTTATCTGTTCAATGAGTTTTTTCTCACTGTCCCAGTGCAGTTTCAGGGGACCAAGCTGCTCCTTCATGGAGGCAATATCCTTTTCAAGCTTTTCAAGGCGTTCTTTTGATGCCCTGTCCTTTTCCTTTAAAAGGGCCTGACGTTCGATCTGGGCCTGGGTTATCTTCCTTGAAAGCTCATCAATGGCGCTTGGCATGGAATCAATTTCAATCCTGAGGCGCGATGCACATTCATCTATCAGATCCACAGCCTTGTCCGGCAGGAACCTGTCTGCAATATAACGATGGGAAAGGGTTGCAGCAGCAACAATTGCAGAATCCTTTATCCTGATTCCATGGTGAACCTCATATTTTTCCTTTAAACCCCTTAGAATAGAGATGGTGTCCTCCACACTCGGTTCCTTGGCAAAAACAGGCTGGAAACGCCTTTCCAGGGCTGCATCCTTTTCAATATATTTGCGGTATTCATTCAGGGTTGTGGCACCCACACATCTTAAGGTTCCGCGTGCAAGGGCAGGTTTGAGCATATTGGATGCATCGACAGATCCTTCTGAAGCTCCTGCCCCCACAACCGTATGCAGCTCATCAATGAAAAGCACAACCTCACCTTCGGCTGCTTCCACTTCCTTGAGCACAGCCTTAAGCCTGTCCTCAAATTCTCCCCTGAATTTGGCTCCTGCAAGCAGGGCGCCCATGTCAAGGGCAATCACACGTCTGTTTTTAAGGGAATCTGAAACATCTCCTTCCACTATTCTCTGGGCCAGGCCTTCAACAATTGCTGTCTTGCCCACTCCAGGTTCGCCAATCAGGACAGGATTGTTTTTTCTGCGCCTTGAAAGCACCTGGACAATCCTGCGGATCTCCTCGTCCCTTCCTATTACAGGATCAAGCTTTCCTTCCTTTGCAAGTGCGGTCAGATCCCTTCCAAACTTTTCCAGAGCCTGATATTTTTCTTCAGGGTTCTGGTCTGTAATGGTCTGGTTTCCCCTGATATCCTTTAATACAGATAAAATGGCATCACGGGTAACACCATTTCTGTTCAGGATGGTGCAGGCTTCATCCTTGACCGTGGCCAGTGCCAGCAGAATATGTTCAAGGCTGACGTACTGGTCCTTCATTTTCTGGCTTTCGGAAAAGGCATGATCCAGAACCTTCCTGCCTTCTGAAGAAAGATAGATATTTACATCTCCGGATACTTTCACAAGCCTGTCAAGACCTGCTGCAACCTCATCTGCAAGTATATTTTCCTGGACTCCGATCTTTTTTAATATGGATAATGCAATTCCCTGGTCATCATCAAGCATGGCCTTTAAAAAATGAAGAGGCACAATTGCCTGATGGCCGTTCTGGCCTGCAAACTCATGGGCTGACTGCAGCATTTCCTGGGATTTTACAGTTAATTTATCAAGTTTCATATCAATCACCTTTCATTATTTTTTATATTTTATTATCTAAAGTAATGCACAAATTATCCACGTCAACCCTGAAATTAAAATTATTTCATTCATTAATCAGTTCACAATCATTGACTCATCCTACTTTGTGGTATATATTGTCTCAAAACATGAAATAATTCAGACACAGATAATTTATATATGGAAAATAACAGTTTCAAAGCCATAAGAACAAAACTCAATAAAACCCAGAAGGAACTGGCCCAGCTCCTTGGAGTATCCATAAAGGCAATTCACAGCTATGAACAGGGATGGCGCAAAATACCCCACCATGTTGAGCGCCAGCTTCTTTTTCTGCTTTCACGCATTCTTTTAAAGGATGGAAAATCAACGGACAAGTGCTGGAATATCCGGGAATGCCCGGATCAGCTTCACAAGACATGCCCTGCCAGGGAATTTCAGGCCGAAGACATGTGCTGGTTTATAAACGGTACAAGATGCAGCGGAAAAGTCCATGAATCATGGGAGGAAAAAATGAACGAATGCCGTGAATGCGAGGTTTTCAAAGGTTTTTTTGAACCACACAAGGATAAGAAAAAAAATGAATAATTCAATATTAAACAGAATATGCCAGGCCCAGAAAGGCCCTGCCACCGATTACCGCAGGCACCTGCCTGAAACAATCAATGCGGTTCTTGAATCAATGGACGATACAAGATGCTTTGCCCATGTAGGAGATGAGCCCATTCATTTTTCAACAAGTGTAAAGGAAATGATAGATCTTTTCAGAACCATACTTTTTCCCGGTTATTTTTCAAGTGAGAAGATTGACGCTGCCAACATGGCATACAGCATCGGCCAGGGTCTTTCCCAGCTATATGATATCCTGTCGGAACAGGTTATCCACGTTCTGAGCCATGACTGCATGCGCTATGGGCAGGCCTGCACTGAATGCGAAAAAAAAGGCCATGATATTGCCCTTGAGGTCATGAAAGCCATTCCCAGGCTGCGCCTTGACCTTGCAGAAGATGTAAGAGGAGCGTATGAAGGTGACCCTGCTGCAAAAAGCCATGATGAAATTATTTTTTCATACCCTGGATTATATGCAATAACAGTATACAGAATCGCCAATATCCTGTACAGGCTCGATGTGCCGCAGCTGCCGAGAATCATGACGGAACACGCTCACAGCCTTACAGGAATCGATATCCATCCGGGAGCCAGGATAGGCAGAAAATTTGTTATTGACCATGGCACAGGTATTGTTGTGGGAGAAACCAGTATCATAGGCAACAATGTCAGAATTTACCAGAATGTGACCATAGGAGCTCTTTCCCTTCCAAGGGATGCAGGAAGCCTGCTGCGGGGAGCCAAGCGCCATCCCACAATTGAAGACGATGTAATCATATATTCAGGTGCAACCATTCTCGGGGGAGACACCATAATAGGGGCAAGGTCTGTTGTGGGCGGCAATGTCTGGCTTACAGAGTCAGTACCGCCGGATACAAAAGTTTTCATGGAATCACCCCGCCTGATTTACAAATACCAGGAAATTTCACAGGACAACACCAATGAACAGCATGCCTGACATAACACAGACAATAGGAGCCACCCCGCTTGTATACATGAGAAAAGCAAGCGCAGAAACAAAGGCTCATATCTATGCCAAACCTGAATTTTTTAACCCTGCCTCCAGCATCAAGGACAGGATAGGGCTTGCAATGATAGAAGATGCCATTGAATCCGGCAAAATCACCTCAGGTTCAACCATAGTGGAGCCGACAAGCGGAAATACAGGAATTGCACTGGCACTTGTAGCCAGGGTCAAGGGCCTGAAGCTTATACTTACCATGCCGGAAACCATGAGCACTGAAAGACGCAGCCTTCTGAAGCATCTTGGAGCCGAACTTGTTCTGACATCAGGCTCTGAAGGAATGAATGGAGCTATTAACAAGGCAGAACAAATCGTGGCACAGACTCCAGGAGCTTTCATGCCGGATCAGTTTTCAAACCCTGCAAACCCTGAAATCCACAGAAAAACCACTGCAATGGAAATCTGGAACGACACAAAGGGGAAAATAGATATTTTTGTTGCAGGGGTCGGCACAGGCGGAACCATCACAGGGGTTTCGCAAGGGCTCAAGGCAAAAAATCCCCGTATAAAATCCATAGCAGTGGAGCCTGCCTGTTCTCCCGTGCTTTCAGGAGGCAAATCAGGCCCCCATAAAATTCAGGGCATAGGAGCAGGATTTATCCCGAAAAACCTTGATATGGACATTATTGACGAGATTATCCAGGTTGAGGACAATGAGGCATTCAAGGCTGCAAAACAGCTTGCCCTGTCAGAGGGCATACTCTGCGGAGTCTCATCAGGAGCTGCTTTTCATGCTGCCTGCAAGGCAGCTTCAAGACCTGAGAACAAGGGCAAGACAATTGTGTTCACAGTTCCTGATACAGGAGAAAGATATCTCAGCACTGATCTGTTTGATCAGGCATAATTCCGCCTGAACTATTCCGGTTCCCATATCAGCAGTACTTTCACAGATTTTAAAGTACTGGCTGACACAGGATTATCCGTGCAGGGAACCGGTTTTATTCTTATTCTGCCCGGAAGTGAATTTTTAAATATCTTCAGGGAATCACCAGCATCTTTCATTCCAACAGCAAAACTTACAAGACCTGCCAGATGCATGCAGCGCTGCCGCTGTATTTCTCCAACAAATATAGTGGCGTTGTTCCGCTTTATTCTGACATCAGAAGGCCATATCCTGAGCACAAGTCTTGCATCATTTTCCTGCCACACCATGCACAAAATGTCAGTACTCCCATTATGCATATGCGGCAGCACCGGCATGTTTTTGATACACGCATCAGGTGAAAACAGTTCCAGAAAAGTTCTCATGGAAAAGCGCAAGGGCGGTTGCCATCCTGCATCATTAAGGTATTCAGCAAATTTTTCAACCGGCCCTGCCCATTGAAATATCAAGGGCATACCTGTTTTACCCATCCCTGCCGTAATATTTCCTGAAACCCTTGACCATCCGCCTTCTGTCCATTCTTCAACTGAAATCACGGCAGGCCTGCAACTATGGGAAGAACCTGTGCCTGTTTTATGGTATACAGCAATATTCCATGCAATTGCAGGGAAAACAAGCACAAGCGCAGCAATACCAATAAAATTCGCCGGAATCCTGCGGACAAGCCATGCTAGCCCCCATACTGCAGTAACAAAAATAAAAACAGATATGCAGAGGCGGACAGCAACTGCTCCGGCCACAGCCATGGATTTTCCGAAAACAACTCCCGGCAGCACATAAACAAAGGCCCATCCAATGCCTGAAACAATATTAACAATGGCAAAATTCAAGGGACTCATCCCAAGAGCCCCTGCAACAACAGGAATCACAGGACGGACAGGCCCTATAAAACGCCCTGTCAATATACTTTTCCCACCATGACGCCTAAAAAAAACCTCTCCCTTTGCAAACAGATCCTGATAACGGGAAAAAGGCCATACCTGTTTCAGCCTGTCCCTGTAATACCGGCCAAGCCAGTATGATATGCCGTCTCCTGCAATTGCCCCTGCTGCAGCCAGAACAAGCACATGCTCAAGTTCCAGCGTCCCAGTGGAAATAATGGCTCCAATCCCGAACATGAGAACTGTACCAGGTACAATCAGGCCTACCAGAACCAGGGATTCGGAAAATGCGACCAGAAAGACTGTTACATAGGCAAAAGCCATATGGCTGGTTATAAAAGCGAGCATCTGGTCAATATGCAGCATCTGTATCATTTCATGATGATTTCCCGGTAATACCAAAGGCAGGAAAATTCCAGTCCCCCTAAAGTATCAGCATACAGACTGCCACCCCGTATACCACCTGCCTGTATCAACCTTTATTCAACAATCTTATAACCAGCAGATTTTAAAGATGACCTGGTATAAACAAACAACATTTCAACCGGCTCTGAAAATGGATTATAAAACCAATGAACCGCACCGCGGGGAACAAACATGGTATCGCCTTCCTTCATCTCAACTTCAGAATCATTAACCCCACTTATTCCTTTTCCTGAAAGTATGTAAATAATTTCCTCAGCATTTTTATGTATATGTTTCTTATGAGATGATGTTTTTGCCTCAAATCTGCAATAGGCAAAAGTTATATCTTCCGCACCTGTTGTATCTTTATCCACAATGATGACTCTTTTTGCATTATCAAGGTCTTTAATCGGTTCATTTCTTCCATCTTCAAGCTTCAGTACATATTTCATCAGTTTTTCCCATAATAATCAAAATAATATTTCCATTAAAATCCATACACCTGTTTCGGGCCAAGATATTCTGGAAACCTGTCGAGCAATGCCAGCCTTGCAGAATAACATAGATGGCATTCATCCACGTATTCATCTTTCAGATCAAGGCCATGTTCCCGGGCCAGCCGAACGGGGCCACCTCGTACCAATGGGCCACAAACAGGATGTTTCTGTGCATCATAATTCCTGATCAATTCTGATAGCGGATTCTTCCAGCAGTTCCCTATACTGATGCCTTGACAGATTTGAACATTACCAAAGGCATCTAAATGAACACGCTTGGGCTCTTCAAGTTCCTCATAAGGACATTCATTAAGTTGTTCACGACATCTGGTCGGCAGGCCCTCAGTAAATTTTTCCACTGCTCTCCCCCTCAGTTTTATCCCACCGCTGATTTCTGGGTTTCCCTTCTTTTCAGCTGTTTCTGCATATACTCTGGCTTCCGGCCTGACTTTGCAGAGCGAATACACAGGTATTCCCAAATGTTCTGCTGCATCAATAGCATATCTGGCTGAATTTTCTGATGTATCACCATAATGCAGGTCATCATCGCTGATACTCAGATTTGAAATTCCAAGCTCCATGAGAGGTCTCAACCACAGTTGAGCATCATCAAGACATGTTGCCCAGTAGGCGTTGGATACGACTCCTGCATTAAACCCCATTTCCCGTGCAAGTCTGATACCTTCAAGCATAAGAGAATAAAACAAAAACGGCTCTCCTCCCTCAAAATATATTTCCTGAATACCGCCGATCTGTTTTGCTTCCTCAAGCACTGAGCGGATCTGGCTCATGGTCATTGTTCCATTTGAAGCCGGGCTGCAGTATAAAAAACAATGATCGCATGTCAGATTGCATTTATAGGTCAAAAGCAAATGGAGTCCTGTTATCATTTTTCGCTCCTCACATCACAAGAAAGTATTAGAGCCCATTTTTTATTTCAACACATTTTTCTTTAATCTTGTCAAGTAACCGTTTCAATTCTTTTTGCTCCGATTCGGTAAAATCCTCCATAATCTTTTTCTCTGTGTTTTCAATAATTGTCCACAATTTTCCAATTGTTTCTATTCCTGTCTCGGTCATCACAAAATTATTGGCAGAATCCGTACTTATTAACCCTTCTGCAATAAGTGGTTCAAAGTGATTTTTAATCTCATTGTCAGGTATCCCAAACTGTTTTTGAGCGTCTAAAAGACTCATTTCCGTATCACATTTCAACACCATCAAAAAAATGAGTTGACTGCTTGATAAATTTGACACTTTTTTCAATTTTGCATCCAATGCTTCTCTTATCAACATTGCAGCCACATTAATTTCTCTGCCAATGGTTGTTTTTATCTGCTTTTCAAGCATTCCTAATACTCGCTTTAATTTTAATTCATAAATACTTATTCCTGTGGCAACGCCTACATTAAGGCTTTCTACTTCACTGTACATTGGAATCTGAACAATAATGTCGGCATTTTCCATAAATTCATCAGAAGCACCTGAAGTCTCATTCCCAACGACTAATGCGACAGGTCTATCAGAAAGTTTAACCAGGGATTGAAGTTGTGTACCCCGTGGAGATGTTGTTACAATTTGATAATCATTATCTTTTAAATATTTTATGGTTTCGCTCGGATTATTAAATGTCTGTAAATTCGTGCTAAAAATACGCCCTCTGGATGCATCTACTGTTTTTCTTTGAAATAAATCAAAATCAGTTTTTGTGCTTATAATATTATTTATCCCAAAAGCATGGCTTGAGCGAACGATGGTTCCAATATTTCCAAAATCTTTTACATTATCAAGCACAATACAGAAATCTGTATTTATGGCACTTGTCTTTATATTTCCGACAGCAACAATAGGAATAACATAATTTGTACCTGTCACCTTCTTTAACAATCCATCTGATATCTTATAAACATTATATGCCAAATATTTATCGTCAAACTGTTTCAGTTTGTTAGAAATTAAAATAAAATCAATTTTAATATTTGATTCAATGGCCCAATCAATTGCTTCTAAGCCTTCAATCAAAAACTTGCCTTTCTTTATTCTTCCTTTATGACAACTGACAGATTTTGCCAGTTGTATTTTATCGTCTTTTAATGATTTTATTTCTGCTATCATTTTTTACTCAGAACTGATTTATAAAAATTTTTTCGTATTCTGCCATATATATGCAATTTTGTATTTATTTCTAAATATACTGAGCAACACTATGGCACAACCAAGCTGAACCATAGATAGGAAATTTTGCACATGATATTCATGTCTTACAACCAGATGGCTGAAATTCCGGAGCCAGTCAAAGAACCGCTCCACTTTTTGCGGTGCAAAACTCCTGTCTGTGAACACCTCTGTTATGACGGACTGGCAACGATATATCCTAAAATCATAACACCAGTTTCTCTGCCATGATTTATTTCAATTATATCTTTTTTCTTTATTTCAAACCCGCAATTGCTTACTAATTCACAAAGAATATCAATACTAAACAAATGATAAGATTTATGACCAGATTTTAAAGACCACTTGCGATAATTATCAAGACCTCTTTTTGTCTCAGCATGACAATAAGTCGGAACAAAAATTAAACCTTTTGGCTTTATAACCCGTCTTGCTTCATTTAAAGCTGAGCGTGGAGTGTCCATGACATGCAGAGAATTCAATATGACTACTACATCAAAAACAGCATCCGGAAAATTTAGCTCATATGCGCTTTGTACATGAAATGATATATTTTCTATTTTTGCTTTTTCTGCTTTTTCCCGTGCGACAGCGATCATTTTTGATTCTATATCAAGGCAATCAACATGTTGAACATATTTTGCCAGAAATAACGAAACATTTCCCGTCCCCGCAGCAACATCTAGAACACGATTTGCATGGCCAATATCACCTTGAATTCTGCGTAGCAACGATTTAATATCCTTATTTGTATTCTTACCGTATTTTGATGCGTTGTTTGCCCAATAAGAATCTTTTGATGAGTTCATTTTACTCCTATATTGTTACCCAACGGCCCGTGGATAAGTCGCAAAGCGGCAAACTTGTCTGATCCGCTGCTGCCGACTTGATCAGCGTGGTGGACATCCAACAGTGCCCGACCATCAAGTTATTCTACAATTCTTTATATCCTTCAGGGTCTTATCTGGTTTTTGCATTCAAATATAAAGTCCTTCAGGATATCGTGTTTTAAATAATGTTATCGGGATTTGATATCATGATAAAAATTCTTAACTTTGATCAAATTCCCGGGCCTTTTCCTGTATGGCTCTGCTCTGTCAGTTACATTACTGGCAATCTATTGTATTGATTCTTATAGTGTTGGTTTTAAAAAATCAATAGGTAAAGTTCCTTCCTGGTGGGGCCGTACAAAGGCAGTTACTGGTCTTCGGGGATATCAAGATTGAACAGCTGTCGGGTGACATTGAGATAAAGGCGGTCATCCCTGTGCTCGCCTGTGTTGCGCAGAAAACGGATGGGGTCATGGATGGTACGGCTTGCAATTGCCCGGGTCATGCGGTGAATGGCATTTATTTCATCCTGTGAAAGGTTTTTCAGATGGGGAAGTGTTTTTTTAAGCTCGATATTCACAATGGATGTCATTTTATCGTTAAGGGCCTTGATTGTGGGAACAATGGCAAGGCTTTCCAGCCATGTCCTGAATTTTACCACGCCTTCTTCAATAAACCTTTCAGCCTTTATGGTTTCTTTTTTTCTCTGTTCCCTGTTTGATTCCACAATATGGGTCAGGTCATCAATATCATATACATAGGCATTGGAAATCTTGTTTATTTCAGGATCAATATCCCTTGGCACAGCAATATCAATGAAAAAAAGCGTGCGGTGATTTCTCTTTTTCATGGCTGCGCGTATCTGATCACGGGTAAGCACATAATCTGTGGCTCCTGTTGAGGAAATAATTATATCAGCCTCTTCCACAGCCTCAATTCTTTCCTCGAATTTCACAGCCCTGCCACTGAATTTTTCAGCAAGAGAAACTGCGCGGCCAAAGGTTCTGTTGGCCACCACGATCTGCTTCACCCTGTTGGAAATGAGATGTTCCACTGCAAGCTCGGCCATTTCACCTGCTCCAAGCAGCAGAACCCGTTTGGTTGACAGGTCTGAAAAAATCTTGTTTGCAAGTTTGATTGCTGCATAACTTATGGAAACGGCATTGTCGCCTATACCGGTTTCTTTTCTCACCCGTTTTGCAATGTTAAAGGCTTTGTGCATGAGACGGTTTAAAAGCACTCCGGAAGCCCTGCATTCCACGGCAGTCCTGTATGCCTGCTTGATCTGCCCCAAAATCTGGGGCTCTCCCACAACCATGGAATCAAGGCTTGAAGCCACTCTGAACAGATGATGGATGGCCTCGTCATCCCTGTATATATAAAGGGCGGATTTAAATTCGGAAACATCAAGTTTCTTGTATTCAGCAATAAAATTTATCACATTTTCCACCTGGTCGCCTTTTTCAGGCACATACAATATTTCAATCCTGTTGCAGGTAGAAAAAACAAGGCTTTCCCTGATATCAGGGCATTGTTTGAAATACTCAAGTGCAGACAGAATCTCCTCACCGGAGAATGACATTTTTTCTCTGAGCTCCACAGGAGCAGTTTTATGGTTGGCACCGATCAGAATTATTTTTGGCATTGTTCTTTCTTTATCTGGTAAATCCCTGGTGATGTCCGCCCAGAAGCATATTGACTCCGAGGAATGTAAAAACAATCACAAGAAACCCTATAATGGTCATGACAGCAGATTTCTTCCCCCTCCATCCTGAATACAGGCGCAGATGCAGCACTGCTGCATAAACAAGCCAGGTTGCAACG
>Ga0256846_1000580_pt1 | contig 14337 bp, 14 predicted proteins | sample TevniametaG_FD_189098 | JGI IMG/M metagenome (GOLD analysis project Ga0256846, IMG submission 189098) | Tube worm associated microbial communities from hydrothermal vent at the East Pacific Rise, Pacific Ocean - Tevnia | ecosystem: Host-associated > Annelida > Integument > Unclassified ...
ATCCCTATCATCATAAAACGGGTATGATATAAGGAACTCTCCATTCGGTGTTCTGTCAGCTCTTTTTACAAAACCGTTTATTATAGGACATCGGGGTAAATAAAGAGATGTTTTATTTTTTTTTTTTCAAGTAATTATCAAATTCTCCCAAAAACTCACTGCCGTTATCCGTTTGTACTTTTTTTATTCCTCCTTTTAAAGGATATATTTTTTCGAGTTTCTAAAAAAAATCCGGAGCATCTCTACTCTTTGCCGAACGATATGCATATGAGAACTGGAATCTTGTACTAATATCTACGGCATTAAATATATAGGTTTTAATACCTTCCATGAATCTGTGCATGGTATCTATCTCAATATATCATGCTTCTTTAATCTTGGGTGATCGCTTAACTCTGTTCTTGTATGACACTTTCTTGTGAACCCATTTACTTGAGGATTATGGTATACACCTCCGTTCTTCGGACGAACCATATCGTATCTTTTAAGAACTTTGCCTATTGCCGAGGTAGATATACTATCCAGATCATTCTCCTTGCAATTTTCGTCAAGAATGGGTTTGATCTTCCTCTTTGCCTAAACGGTAGTGATCTCTTCGCAGTTCTCTTATAAAGTTGATCAATTCAGGTCTAACAAGCATCTCGCGTCTATTGACAGGAGACCTTGATTTCGGAATCGGCCAACTCAACTTTTTCCCGCTACGATCATACGGCTTCTTCCGTCTATATATTGTTGCTTTGGATACTCCGTATGCATCCATGCAGGACAGAAGTCCATGATTCTTAAAATGCTCTATTACTTTTAATCGGAACTTACCTTGTTTGCTCCCTGAAAATTTGAATATCTCCTTATAAGAACTCATAACTCCCTTATTATACAAGGAGGTGCCGTAACAGAGAGATTTGTACTTCGTCGGTCTGCCTATTCTGCCGGAATTCAACTGATCAATAACTTTCCGAATAAATAATTTGTATTCTTCACGACCGGTAAAATTTCTACCCCCCCAATTGTAATTTAAACTCCAAAAAAACGGGAGTTTTAATTGTCGCTGATCAATTGGATAAATAACAAGTAGTTTTCCTATATGTCCGGTAAGAACATATCCCATAACAAAATTCTGTCCACTTAAATCAAAATAAACTCGTAAAGCTATACACCGATTTATTCATAAAATAACACGCTTATTAACAACAAAAGAGATTACAATAGATTACTCTCTTTTTTAAATGAGTGAAAAATATTATACATTATCAATAAAAAATTTTTTACGTGTATAATTTTATAAATATCCAAGTGATTTTAATGGAGATGATAATTCTGGTTTTTCATATCCTGAATCATAATCCAAATTTTTAAAATCTCCTAAAGTAGTAATAATTTCTTTTTTTAAATTGTTTATTAAATTTTTATATTTTTCAATTTTTCCTAAATTATTTAATTCAGAAGGGTCAATTCTTAAATCATATAATTCATCTGAAATAATTGAATTATAGATAAATTTAAATCTGTTTTTTATTATTACTTTTTGTTTGTTTTTAAGTAAATATTCATTTTTTAAAACCCCACCCACCAACTTTTTTAGATTTTTCTCAGAAATTATGGGTTTTAAGAATTCTGAAAATGATAAATTATTAAATTCATTAGAAAAGAGAGATTGATGATTTATACAAAACTCTTGTATTTTTTTTTCATCCCCAATTAAGTTGTGAATAATTGTAGGAAATATTGTTGTTGTGTCTATATTAGAATCAATAACCCTTCTTGAATTATTTTTAAAAAATATCAATAAGGGTACTTTAATTATTTTATTATATGCTGAAAATTCATGAGTTAGAAATCCATGATCTCCAATACTTTCTCCATGATCTGAAGTTATAAATACAATTGTATTTTCAAATATATTTGAATCATAAAAAATTTTCCATAATTTTCTTAAAACTTGATCAGTATAAAGTATTTCTTCATTATAAAGATCTTCTAGAATAACTAATTCATCCTCTGAAGGGAATTTATACTTATAGTTGTTTGAGAATAGAAAATATTTTTCTAGATTGCAAAAACTTGAAATTCTCTCAATAGTTTTATCAGGAAGATTTTCCGTAAAGTTATGTTTGCTACTTTTTGGAGGAGAATAAAGACTATGAGTTTCATTGAAATTTATCAAAAAGAAGAATGGTTTGCTTTGCTCTGCTAAGTCTCTCTTTATTTTTTCTAAAAGTCTTTTTGCACCTTTATCAAAATAACCACGAAAATATAATTTACTTCTTATTTTATTGTAAATTTTATTTGTAATACTTAAAAAAAATAAAAATTTCTTTTCATCACTATATAAATCCCAAAATTTGTATGTATTATCAAATTTTATTGGAAATCCATTTTTTTCATCCAACCAAGGATTCGAAGTGTACATTTTTGATATATATCCAAAATTTTTCAGAAATTGTGGTAAAGTTACAATATTTTCATCAATCATTTCATTACTATGGAGTACTTTATGTTGAGATGGGTATAATCCTGTTAGAATTGAAATATGTGCTGGTAGAGTCCATGTTGCAGGCGAATAAGCATTTTTATATAAGTAACAATTTTTTAGTAAACTTGATAAAAACGGAGTTGTCTTTTTTTTATACCCATAAATAGACAAGTTAGATGCTCTTAATGTATCAAGTATAATTATTATAAAATTTGGTTTTTTTTTTTCTATATTTAAGTACATTAGAAAATATTAAATTGATAAAAAATTATAAGTTTTTTTTTGACTAAGAAAATATATTTAATCAAAACCGAAGTATATCCCATCCCTCTATTTCTGAATGATTGTGAGAAATTTTTATCAGAATTTTATTTCTAAACTCTTTTAAAATTATTCTTTCTATTTCATTTTTAGTTTTTTTGTCAATATTTGAAGTAGCCTCATCTAGAATAATAACATTTGGATTTTTTAAAAGTGCTCTTGCTAATGCCATCCTTTGTCGTTCACCTCCAGACAGGTTTGAACCCCTTTCATTGATTTTATAATTTAGATCAAATTTAGAATTTAATCCACATTTATTTAGAATGTTTTTTATAGTTTCTTTATCAATATTTTCACCCATTGTTAAATTATTATAGACTGTTTCCTTGTAGAGTAAAATATCTTGACTTACATATCCAATGTTTTTTCTTAATTTTTTTTTATTTATTTTATTTATTGGAATATTATTCCAAAAAACATTTCCTTCTTTACATCTATATAAGCCTAGAATATTTCTTATGAATGTTGATTTACCTTTTCCAGAACTTCCAACCAACAAAAGTTTTGAACCACTTTTAAGTTTAATATTTATATTTGAAAAAATTTTTAAATTATTATCGTCAAACCAAAATGATAAGTTTCTTACTTCAATTTCTTTTAATTCACCTGGATCTAGTTTTCCTTCTTCTGGAACTATTTCCCATAATTCCTTAATTCTAAGCAAACTTTTTTTCCCATATTCATAAATTAATGATATATTTCCTAAACCCATGAAAGGTTCATAAATATTAGTCAAATAAGAGATAAAAGCTACTAAAGTTCCAATAGAAATTTGCTTTAAAATTACTAAATAAGTCCCCAATCCCCAAACTAATATTTCCAGTAATTTTAAATTTCCTAATAACAAATGATTATATTGAGATTCCTTTTTATATTTTAAAATTTGAGATTTTTGAAAACTACTAAATGATTTTGAAATATTTGTTTCAGGAATTTCCTCCTTTCCCTCACTTTTGATTAATTCAATCGCTCCAATTGAATCTGTTAATATTTCTGATGCTTTTGCACTCTTTTCAAGTAATTCTTCTGCTAACTCTCTAAGTTCATTCTTATATTTCTTGATTATTAAAAAAATAACTGGAACTGGAAAAAATGACAATATACTTAGTCGCCAATCCATTTTAAATATTATAAGAAAAGCTCCGAGAGTTTGAAATATTTTAATAATACTTGAGAATAATGATTCTGAAAATACATTTGACAAACCTCCGACATCCCCTCTTATTCTTTGAGATAAGTATCCAGAATGCATTTTTATTAGAGATTCAAAGTCTGCATACAAAAGTTTTTTAACTAATTTCCTCTGGATAAAAAGAATATTTTCCCGTTGAAATTTGAAAAAGAGATAATCTTTAAAGTATGAAGTAATTAAGTAAATAATTATAGTTATGACAAAACTTAGTATGACAGGGGAAAAAAAACTGAAATTTCTTTTTTTTAAAATGTTATCAATTAAATATTTTGGAAATAAAGGTAATGCTAAAATAGTTCCTGCATTAATAACGGCAAATGTTATAGGTAAAATACTTTTTCTCCATAAAGGAAAAATAAATTTTATAAAATCATCCTTTTTTACCATTTAACTAAATCCGTTTTGAAAATATTATTTTTATTTTGTCATTTTTAACTTCTCAATGATCACATGGATACTACCGCCCTCAGATTCTGTGATGTAGGCAAACATATCTTTAGATAATGTTGCTGAAGTATTCCTTGATATTTCACACATGTAAAATTTGGGTATAGAAAATTTGCAAATATATTTACCATCGATTGAATAATTCCTTATTTCAACATTTTTTTGATCGTTAATTTCATATAGTGTAACAATTAAAAATCCTATTTCCTTCGAAAGAAAAAAAGTAGAAAACTCAGGTAAATATTCGTGTGGAACAATCTTAACTCTATTCAGTCTTTTTCTTATCGAATCGCTTAGATATCTTTCCTTTAAAATTTCAAGCATTTTTTTATTATATTTAATTTTACTATCTTCATCATTGATGATCATACTTGTTTCGTAATTATCATATTTGAATATTTTAAAATGATCAGGATATCCCCAATATATTTTGTCATTTAAAATTCTGTAAACCATCTGCCGATAGAAAGGAACAAAAATCACTCTCCTTTTCCCACCAGAAATGACGGCTTTGATAAATTCATTTTCATAGCCGGGAGTTATTTTTTTTATTTGATACTTATTTTTTTTTTCAAATAATTTTGCTACATATTCTTTCCTAGATAATGTTCTTCTATTAAACTCTCCAAAAATCAAGTATATATCCCCATTAGCTGAAACATTAATATCATCTCCAAATTTTCCATATTTTATTGTTTTTAAATTTTTTGTAGTATTTATATCAAATACTTCGATCTCTCCATTCCAATCATTAATATAGATTTTATCCCTACTTGTGCAGAAGGTTCCAAGCTCCCTCACTTCCCCGGGACCTTCTCCTTTCCCTCCAAATTCTCTTATTTTTTCTCCATTAAAATCATACAGAAAAACTTTGTTCTCTGAATAGTATGAGAGAAAAATGTAGTTGTTTTTATAAAATCTGATTTGACCGGGAAGATAGTTTATTTCAAACTTAGAAATTCTCCTTCTGGTTAAATGGGTAGTTGATTTTTTTATTTTGGAAATATTAGCAAAGGAAGTTGGAGTTATTGTATAGAGAAAAAAAAAAATTATAGCGAAAATTAGATTCTTTCTCATATTAACTCATCTAATTTTTTTAATTTCTGAAAAAATACGGGCATTTCTACTTTCATTTTTAAAATAAAATATAAATCAACTTCAAATAATTTCTTTTGAAACAGACAATATTTGTCACTAGGTTTTAAAGGGTCTCCAGATAGTTGATAATTCGTTCCATAGCATCCCCCACCACAAATATATTTTGCCCAACAAAATTTGCATTTATCTCTTTGATCCACATTTTTATAAATAAATGAATAATTAGAAATATTTAAAATTTTTTCTGAATTTTTTAAATTTCCGAGTTTGTATTCTTTGTATGGAAGAGCTAAGCAAAAAAACAAATCACCATTTGCTCCAATACAAATATCATCTCTTTTAAATAATGAACAACCAAAAATGTTTTTTTTTGTTAGTATTCTAGAAATAAATTTTATCCAAGTGTAATATACATTCCTCTTCTTTTTATTATTTAAATTATATTTAATATTATTAAAAATATAATTTAAAAAATCTTTTTTTTGATTAATCACTTCGTTTATATCTTTTTCATTTATAAATTTATTAAAGAATCTGAAGTTTGGTTCAAACTCTATTAATTTAAAATCATTTTTTTCAAACCATTCGTATATTTTTTTTAATGTAAATTTTTTATCAAAAGTCCATGTGGGGCGAATTGTTGGTTTGTGTCCATAGATATTATTATATATATCAATTCCCTTTATCACATCAGAGAAACTACCTAAATTATTTTTATATTTCCTATATTTATTATGATAATCTTCTGGTCCATCAAGTGAAAATATGATATCTACATTACTTTCTTTTAAAAATTTTGATACTTCCTTACTATATAATGTACCATTAGTTGTTAATATATAGTTAATTTTCTTATTTTTGTTTATTTTTATGTTTCTATTTATCAAGTTTTTAATTAAATCAAAATTTAATAATGGTTCTCCACCAAAAAAATCAATTGAGATTTGATCATTTTTGTTTTCTTTTAATAAGTCAGTAAAATATTCAATAAGATCGTTACTAAAAAGACGACCATTATTTCTCTGAAATCTCCCTCCTAAATTCCAACAATACTTACAATTTAAATTACAATCTTCACTAATATATAAAGAAAAACTCGAAATATTTGTTAAATCAATTCTGTTTTCAATTTTTGTTTTGAAAACATCTTCTGAATTAACACTTGATAGATTTTTCGTAATATTATATATTTCTGATATTTTATTCCTTATTTCATTGTTATCCCAATTTTCAATAACATAGTCAATACCAAATTGAAAAATATTAAAAGCAATTTTATCTAACTCAAATAAAGAAACAGAATCTCCATCAATATATAATTTTTTATCCTCAATATCCCAAACATGATTTAACATTTTAAAAAGAGAGTATCACTCTATTAATAGAGTGATACTCTTAGAATTAGAACAAGTAGTTTTCCATAATTTTAACTGCATATAATTTAATTGGTTTTTTTTTCCCATCATTATCGTAGATTATGCAATCAGATTTGGGAACAGCACAACTGCTACATCCACTCATAGAACTCACTTGATTACAATTTAAAAAAACTTCTCTCATTTTTCCTCCTAATAAAATTGTATGTATTAAATTTCTGATTTAAAAGGGCCTTTTTCGTCAAGGTGAAACGGGTGTTGTTGAAATCTAAAAAATAAAGATATATCTGTGAAATGAGCAAATTTGTTATGTTGATCGAATAATTTTTTGTGTGTGACTAAAAGGACTGTTTTAGTCTCTATTTTTGATATAATTTCCTGTACTCCCCCGGATTTATTCCGAATTTTTCTTTGAATTTGTTTCTGAAAACCTGAGTTTTTTCAATTCCGACTATTTTTGAAATATTTTCAATAGTAAGATCAGGCCTATTTTTGATCAGATTCTCTGCCTTGTTAATTCTTGTTGAATTAATATATTCACCAATTTTGATTCCAATTTTTTGCTTAAACATTGTAGACAGGGAACTTGGTGGTATGTCAAATTCATCTGCTATAGCATCCCGTGTTAAATTAGCTAGGGATTTGATTTTTAACGACAGGATATAGTTGCATATTCTTCTGCATAACCTCTCTTTCTTCATTCCCCCTCCAGACTAATTTAGATTGGATATAAAAATATTAAAAAACTTTTTAATCAATTCCAAAAAAAATGTCAAATTATTAATATATTTTTCTTATCTGACCAACGACAATTCTAATTCCGGTCTAGCGACAATTATAATTCCCTAAAATATATCATAAATATTTTTTTAATAAAAGGTTTTGTGGGAATGTGTAAATCCCGAAGGGATTTGCAAAGTAATGTGGTAAACTCGTAAGAGTTTTCCACGTTACTGACATTTCCATAAAACAAAGGGTTGTGAAAAAGTGGAAAATTTTTTTACTCATTTTCTTTAGTCCTCATTTTAGCCTGTTCCATTCTGTAACTATCGAGGTTCAGTTCAATGATCACACTATGATGTACAAGTCGATCTATTGCAGCTGCAGTAACCATTGGATCTTTGAATATTGCTTCCCATTTGGAAAAAGGTAAATTTGAAGAGATCATTATACTTCCTCTCTCATAACGTTCTGCAAGCAGAGTAAAAAGTATTTCCATTTCTTCCCGATTTTGTTGTACATAACCGATATCATCGATTATTATCGCTTCAAATTTAGATAGCTGCTTAATTTTTTTTTGTAGTTTTAAATCCCTTTTTGCAAGCAGCATTTCCTGTACAAGAGTGCTACAGGTAGTAAAAAGAACTCTCTTGTTCTGTCGGATCAGCTCTTGTCCTATTGCACAAAGCAAATGTGTTTTTCCACTCCCGGGATTACCAAAAACAAGAACATTTTCCATGCGATCCGTAAAATCGCCTTCAAGCAATATTCTCACTTTTTGTATTGTCTTATTGGGTAATCTCTTTAAATCAAAACTATCAAGATTTTTCCCCAGAGGTATTTTTGATTGTCTCAAAAAACGTGAAATCCGATTGCTATATCTCAGTTCACTCTCACCCTCAATAAGATTTAATAGAAAATTCTCATAGCTTGATGATTCTTTAACTGCGTTTTCTATAATATCTTCATAATTAGATCGCATAAATGGTAAATGTAATTCCTTGAGATATTTATTCAGTCTGTTTTTTTCATTGCTGACAGCTTTCATTTAGTTTACCTCTATTATCTGAATAAATTGATAAAAGTTTGTCATATCCCGAAAGATCAATCTCATCTATTTTGACATCCTTTATCGAAGGATACTTTTCATTGCTCTTTAAAATGGATTCTACAGCCTTTAAAGAGATTGTTTTACCGGTTTCAAAAAGGATCCTTAATGCATTATCCACACCCTCTTCCGACTCCATTGCCGCCAGATGAAGAAGTTGTGTATATTCTTTAGATGCCCGATAGTGATTATGTTTTTGTAAATAATCATAAGCTATTCTAAACCTTGTTGTTGGAAACAGATCATCTCTGTACCGGTAATTCTCAAAAGCTCCCGGTTTTCTTACCAACCAGTCAATAATATGTCTGTACTGAATATGATGACGTTTCTCACCACGAAGCCTCTCGAATTGATCTACCCTCCTTTGTGCATACCAGATCTCTATACGTTCCGAATATACCCTGACCTCAACTCTTTCTCCTATTAATCTGCTGTGAACCGAATACACATTATGGGAAATGTTTAATGTAGAACCGGGACCAACCTTAAGAAATATCTTTTTGTAATCATTCAAGCGAATATCAGGAAGCCTCCGAAGTCTCTCAAGCTCCTCTGTAAACCTTTCTCTTCTGCCGGAATTCAACTGATCAATAACTTTTCGAATAAATAATTTATATTCTTTACGACCGGTAAAATCTCTACTCCCCCTTAATATTAAGGCCTGATCAACTGCTTTCTTAAACCTATTGTTGCTCTGTTCTATATCCCCATTCTCATTGGCTCTCCCTGCATTTATTGCCTCTCCCTTCAAACCATAGTGATTTAAAAAGGATTTGTATCTCTGAGTAAATTCTTTCTTGAACAGATCACTATAGATTGCAGCTGAAAGATTATCTGTTTTGTGTTTCATGGCAACTCCTCCAAGCTCCCATAATGCATCCTGAAGACCTTCGGATAGACTCTCATAGCTCTCGGAAAAACAAATACTGCCGGTCTCCCAGTTTGAATACGTTAATACAAAATGAAAAAAAAGATGATTAAATTTCTCATTGTTTATCGTAACTCCAAGCCGGTTCATAGAAGTGAAATCCGACTCACTTAATACTCCGGGATAATGTCTTTGTGGAAAATAAACTTCTTTGGGCGGCCCATCCAATGCCCTCCAACTTTTTACTCTTCTTTGAAAAGTCCGGAGCTGACCATCCTGATATTTACCGGGATACTTCTCCTGAAAATATCCGAAAATCGTCTTGGCTTCGATTCCGGGATTCCATAAAAAACTAAGTGCTTCTCCCCAGACTTCTTCAAATGGATCTCGACGTGTCTTCCAATCATGAAGCTTTTTCATCTGACTGGGGAGCCTACCTGATTTTAAATATATACGGGCTGTCTTTTCATCCATCCCTGACTTTGCCGCTGCTACTGCCTTTGTTTTCTCTTTCTTTACCAGCATAAACAACCTCCTTACTTGATGATCTGTTACCATTTAAGCCTCCAAAATTCGAAAACTTAAATTGTAATTTAAACTCCAAAAAAACGGGAGTTTTAATTGTCGCCGGTCAACTACATCAAGTAGATTTCATCAAATTGTGCTCATTTCCTGTAGGTCTATACGAAAATCTAAAACATACCCAAAATCAAATGTACATGAAATTCTACATATTACAAGTGAGCTAAAACTTATTACTTTTTAACTATTTTATTTCATTTTTTTTTGTTCCCATTTGCATTTATTGATATAATCATTGATCAAAATCTTTTCTCCTGATGTACACTTGAAATTAAAAATCATACTGAAATATTTAATAGAAGAATCATATTCCTCTAAAAAGTAAAAATTGGTTCCAATTAATCTTAAAATACTCTTATTAATTAGATTTTTTTTATCTCCTGAAAAATAGGAGTTCTCTAAATACTCATTTGATTTTTTATACTCCCCACTCTCATGTAAATGTTTTCCCTTTAAATAACTAATTATAATTGAATTAGAAAACTCTAAAGATAAATTATTTATATACCTGATCTTTTCTTCTCTAGAGTTGTCATTAATTGTAAAATATACAAGCATTTTTTGCTTAAATTTGGAATTATTAGAAGTAATTATCAATAATTTAGTTTGTATTCTTTGAATGAAATCAATAGGCATCTGATATTTACTTAAATTCTTTAAGATTTCTTCAGCCTTATCTTCTTGATCTTGAATCCATAATGACATAGCTTTATATTCTTTGGCAGTGGCAATTGAGGTAATATTTGAAGCTGGATTTTTAATAATCTGATCTGAAATTTTTACGGACTCGTTATATTGTTTTGAATAGAATAATGATTTCATTAAACCATAGAGAATTAAAACATTATTACTATCTTGTAAGTGAGCAGTCTTAAAATACTCTATTGCTTGATTATATAATCCCTTTTGAGTAAGCTGCCATCCTTTAGATAAATTCTTTTTGATTATCTTTATGCATTTTTTCTTATTTTTTTTTAAAAGGATATTCTTTCCTGCATCTATTAAGAAATATTGGGGAACTTCAATTTTGTGATTTAAAAAATTTAGCCAATTTAAAACTAATGATTTAATTGGAGTAGCATAGGTTGAACTAAAGTCTTGAGAATAAAAAAATTCTTTGAATTTTTTTATTCCATAAGTATCAATTAAAAAACGTATAAAAGAACCATTTGTTACATAATAAATATGAGTATTTGACAACAAAAATTCTTTGTTAAATTGAATATATGAATTACTCTGTGAATTTTTAATGAATACTTTGGCCTTTTGATGTAGTGTTAAATCATTTGAAAACAATCTGGAATTATCAACAGCCACAGCTATCCCCTCGAGTAATCCCGGTTGTAATAACAACTTTATTTTTTTGATGGTTGTCAAGTCAGTGACTGAGAAAATATGAGCCAATTCGTGACTGAGACGAAAAGATCGTTGATTGAATTTGAATATTGTGAAAATATTCATTGTAAAATAGTTTGCACTTTCTATGAATTTTTCACCAATGAGATCTTCTTTCTCCTCTGAGCTTGAAAAAACATAACTCTCGATTTTTTTGTTGGGCCGAGTATTAAATATTCTATTTAACTGTTCATATCTAAATTCATGTTCTTTTACCACCTGTTTAATATTCTTTGATACGATTGAATTTGTTTTATAGTAGATCACAAAATGAGGTGTTATTAATTTACCGCCAAGTTTTTTTCTTAAAAAACCGTGTGTAGTTGTTAATCCCAGATCACATCTAAAAATGAATACAATGAGATTAAGCAGGAATAATATAACAAAAAGTAATTGGAGAAAATATTTTTTTTTTAAAGTTTTTTTTCTAAAAAACTGATGCAATTTAAGTTTCACACTGGAATAAGGAGAATAATTCATACGTATTAAGGCAAGAACTATAAACATACTTGCAAGAAATATTGTAGATATCCGAGCAATCAATAATTCGGTTGTAATTACGACATCGCTTTCAAAAAATGACCACTGAAAAAATCCAAATATTGAACTATAAAAATATGTTGACGGACCAATAATTATAGTAAAAAAATGATAGATTTGAGTAAAAAACAGATAAGAAATATATAACATGAAAGATACCCGAAATTTTGAAGATAATGTTCCCGCAAAAAAGCCCAATGCAGATGAAAAATAAAGGCTTACAACACTAAATAGAAGAAAAGTAACAAAAGAAGGAATTTTCTCAAAACAGATATTACTTAAGCAATCAACAATTAAAAACACGAAAGGACCAGTGAGAAATAAACAATTTTTTTTAAATAATTTTTTGAAAATAAGCAGATTATTTTTTAATAAATGATCTCCATAAATATTACCTTCTTTTTTTTGAATAAACTTTATCGAGTGGTACCCTGAAGACAAGACAATAATTACAGAAACTACTATATTATAGGGAAGTACTATCGTTTTAAAATTAAATTTTATGGCAAAAAAGAATATCAAGAGGTTAACTATTACAAGCAAACAAAGGAATCCTATATTTTTTTTTATTGAATTTTTATGGTTTTCCATTTCTTTGTGTTCTTCATATTATGGGATATCTTAAAAATTATTTTATTTTTGAACTTTTTTTGAATTTTAGTTTCAATTTTCTTCGCTGTTATTGTGTCAATATTTGCGGTAGCCTCATCTAATATAATCACATCTGGATTTTTTAGTAATGCTCTAGCTAATGAGATTCTTTGTCGTTCACCTCCGGACAGGTTTGAACCCTTTTTATTGATTTTATAATTTAGATCAAATTTAGAATTTAATCCACATTTATTTAGAATTTTTTTTATAGTTTCTTTATCAATATTTTCACCCATTGTTAAATTATTATAGACTGTTTCCCTGTAGAGTAAAATATCTTGACTTACATATCCAATGGGTTGTTTCAAGCAATTTCTGTAAAATTAGATAAGTCCCTGAAATTCTCATAAAGATCCTCCGTTTTCAAATAAGTTTTTCCTACCCTCCATTCTTAATCTTGCTCCATAAGGATAGCACCAATAAGCCTCTCAAGAGACTTTATGTTTGGAAATATTCTTATGGGATATATTCTTCTTTTAAGTTCTCCGTTAATTCTCTCAATAAAATTTGAAGAAGACATTCTTCGTCAATGCTCTTTAGGAAGAGCAAAATACTGAACGGATTCCTCAAATTCTTCAGGAAGTTTTTCAGTAAGTTTGTGATAACCTCTCCCTTTTGGATATTTTAATGTTTGCTCGATGATTGCCATCGCATTCTCCCGACTACTTGAATTATATGCGAATTTAAGCAAAGAAGGAAGTTCCGACCGATCTTTTTTTTAGTTATTTTCTTTCCCCAGTTCCTCATAAAATGCACTTTGCACATGTTCCATATTACCCCGTTAAAGATCTTTCTTATTACCTTTTTTATTCCTCCGTATGCATAGAAATCCATGACTCTCAAAATGCTCTATTACTTTTAATCGGAACTTACCTTGTTTGCTCCCTGAAAATTTGAATATCTCCTCATAAGAACTCATAACTCCCTTATTATACAAGGAGGTGCCGTAACAGAGAGATTTGTACTTCGTCGGTCTGCCTATTCTGCCGGACATCTATGACTCCTAAAAATACATTAGGAATCTCATATGTTTCGTAACTTATTCAATTGATTGATCCTTATAATTTTTATTGTATCGGCAGGAGGGATGATCTTATTCTCTCCATCTCAATCTGAGCCTTCTCCCAATCTTTATAAGCCTTTTCAAGATAACTGCTTTTTTTGTGAAATTCTTTCTGGAGGGATACGGTTAAATCTTTATCTTCATATGTTTCGGGGAGGGCCATTTCACTCTTGATCTCTTCTATTCTTTTTTCGAGGAATTCAATATCGGATTCAAGTTCCGCGGACATTTTTTTAAGTCTGTTCAATTCCGAACTCACTTTTTGTCTTGCTTCCGCCTCCGCTCTTTTCTGTTCTTTACTTTTCTTCCCCGATGGTTTGTTTTTTTTATCTTTATCGGATTGTCCGTTAAAATTTTCTCGGGATTCTCTGGTATTTCCGACATATTTATTGAAATAATAGGAATAATTCCCATGATATTCGGTCAAAGATCCGTTTTTAAGAAGAATAATCTTGTTGACAATTTTGTCTATAAAATAGCGGTCATGAGATATAATGAGAAGA
>Ga0256846_1000581_pt1 | contig 14283 bp, 16 predicted proteins | sample TevniametaG_FD_189098 | JGI IMG/M metagenome (GOLD analysis project Ga0256846, IMG submission 189098) | Tube worm associated microbial communities from hydrothermal vent at the East Pacific Rise, Pacific Ocean - Tevnia | ecosystem: Host-associated > Annelida > Integument > Unclassified ...
CAACTGTAAATTCCATAAAGGAAGTGTCTGAGGTCATAATGAATGTAAATGAAATTGTCACAACCATAGCAGCGGCAGTGACCCAGCAATCTGCTGCAACCCAGGAAATTGTTACCAATATTTCAGGGCTTTCCATGGGGATACAGGAAGCAAGCGATAATGTAAACCAAGGTTCACAGGTGGCTGTCAATATTGCACAGGATATAGAAAATGTGAATTCCGCAGCAGATGAAATGAAACACAGCAGTGATCTTGTCAAACAGAGTGCCGACAAGCTCAATGCAATGGCAGATGAGATGAAAAAGATTGTCCATACATTCAAGGTATAAAAGACAGGGCAGTTTTTATCTTGTCATCTTTCAGCACAAATGTTAAGTGTCAGAACAATTTGCAATTGCTGAGTATTCATATACAGGAAAAGATATTGTTAAAGTGACGGCACAGAATTTCTTAAATCTGAAAAGAAAGGAAAAGAATGCAAAAAAGCAGTTTGTTGTCAAAGCTGCCCTGAAACTTTTTGCTGAAAAACCTTTTTATGAAGTGAGTATAAGGCAGGTTGCCAGGGAAGCTGGAATTTCACCTGCCACCATCTACAGATACTTTCCAAGCCAGGAAGAATTGTTCCATGAGGCTTTTGTTCAGGAGATTGCCAGCGCCACAAGGGAATTCCGTTCAATGGTGCAGAAAGAAAATCCAGCTTCAATCGAAGAATTTGCAGTCAGGTTTGTGGATCATCTCATGGAAAATGAATCTGCATTTCAGATGATGACATGTCTTATGCTCAAGGATGGACTTGCAAATCAGGTTGCAGGCAAGTTTGATTCGGCAACAAGAATCTTTTTTGATCTTTTTGAACAGCTGCTTGTACGGCATGGCGCAAAGAAAGATACGGCAAGACTTTATTCTCAATCCTTCATAGGATCCCTTGCAGGGATACTAATGACTTTCCGCAATTATCCGCTGAAAAACAAAAAAGCAATCAGAAATCATATTATCAGGATAGTAAAGGTTACATCAGAATTATATTCTGATCAGCTTACCACCCGGTGATTGACCCTGAAAATATTTCAGGTTTTTTAGAATTAAAGTGATTGGGTCAGGTTTGATAAGGATGGATAATATGAGAAAATTTTTCTTTACGGAAAGATGGCAGGATATTCTGGCTTACATCTTTTTCAGTGCTGGTGCTGCTCTTTTTGTTTTTTTTCTGATCCCGCATGCCTGTTCAGGGCTTGGGTGTCTTGTTCTGTTCGGATTGACAGGGATTTCAATGTGCTGCAGTCTGATTTTTATTATAACGGCTTTCATAAGGTTCGGCTTTATAAAGAGAAATCTTATGATAGCCGTTATATGGGTTTTATGTGTCGTTGTCATGTTCTGCACTCAGGTCAGAATGGGTTCAAGGCTTGCACAGGGATATGCAGAGTGCAAAAGATGTGATGCCTGTCTTGACAGTGGAGGCATCTGGCATGCAGAGGGTGATTATTGTGAGATTTCTCCGGAGGCAGTCATATGGCAGGATTTGTTCAATACAATATTAAAGGTACCTGAAACTGAGAACTTAATTGCTGGTTTCAACGAAATAAAGAGCAGTCCAGAGTGCGACTATGTTCACGGCATTTTCTCAGACAGGAAAGGTGGTGAAAAAGGCAGTGTTGCAGGATTCTACAATAAGATGAAGCTTGTAGCCGGCAATCTGTTTGTCATGCCTTTTGCAGTTGACTATGGCGGCAGTGGAAGTTCTTTCTATCTTGGCCTTTTCACCTGGAAAACCCTTGAGCCGGATTCAGGCAGGTTCAGAAAAGAAATAAAAAGTATTGACTCCTGTTTTATTGGAAACAGAATAAGTATTGATAAAATACGGATTTTTGAAGATTGCAGGTCAGGAGAAAAAACAGTGGCTGTCAATTATTCTGGTTACAGCAGAGGTCAGAACCTGGCAGCAAAACCTGAAAAATGCCTGACACTTTTTTTAAATACATCAGATGTCCGGTTTAATGATACACATGTCCTGCCCTGTGCAAAGGCAGACATGGAGGTCAGATCAGGCAGACTTGGTAAATCGTGTATTTATCATTCCATTATAATACCCTGTTGGCATATTCTTGTTACATATAAGAGCCTGGATACAATTGATTTTCTTTTTGAAAACAATGATGATCTGTTCATGAAAACAAGGACAGGTAAGGTCAGAGTAATGAAATTTTCAAAGATTGGTCCTGAAACTGTGGATGAAGCAATCCGATACATGGCTTTCAAAAATACAGACAAACTGCCTGAAGGCTGTGTGATAAAAAACTACAAAGAGTTGAACAGGTGGGCAATACTGGCCCCAAACCGGAAACATGATAAAACAGCAGCATCCGGATTTGTCTGTCCTTTGGATGCAGCCTCAGTGAAAAAACGATATTTTACCAGTCTTGGCAACAGTATTCTCATCTTTGTTGATACCGGCCTGATTCATCTGGAGTCTGTGGATTTCTTACTTGATGAATAGATCCTGATTGTCATGAACATTTCTGGTTAAGCCTGAATGATTCATTGAAAATATCCAGCAGTTTGACATTCTGTTTTGCCATCATGACACAGTTTCCGCTTATGGCGTAAAACAGGATGCTCAGGCGTGTCTTGGAAGAATCATTGCGGATTCTTTCAATCTGATTCTCATTATAATCATCCACAAGTTCCCTTAGATAATGAAATTGTTCCACAGCATCCTGACAATCAACAATTTCCTTGTCACGGAAGGCTGTTTCAACCAGCATAAAGATATTGAGAAAAGTCTCTTTTACCTGTTTAAGCTCTTCTATCTGTTCCTTTAAAAGCCCTTTGTGGCGGTTGCCCACATGCATTGCAGCCCTGATTACAATGTCTCTGTGGCCGTCAGTGAGTTTTTGCAGTCTTCTTATGATCTGATAATAATTATATGAAACCTGATTGTCTTCCTTGGACAGAAGTCTTAATACTTTGAAAATATTGGCAATAATGATATTGGTGCTGTTCTGGAAATGTCTTGTCTGCATTCTTTCGTGTCTTAGCCTGTCAAGATCCTCGTCAAACAATGCATCAAACACCGTGTCAAGTGAGTTTCTGATTCCCATGAGCAGAAAAGCCAGGTGGTCAAATGTCTGTGACACGGAATCATGAAAATCCTTGACATCATGAAGGTTATATATGGTCATTTCCTTTTTGTTTTTTTCATGTTCCTTGTGGGTTTTATGGTTTTTCATGATCATGTATGCAGCCAGGGCTGCCAGAAGGAAAAAGCCGGGAACTTTCAGATATGCCAGGATATTTGCAAAGGCAAAGGAAACAATAAAGGCAATCAGGGCTGTCATGAACCAGCCTCCGATTACTGTCAATACTCCTGTCACCCTGTATACCGCGCTTTCACGTCCCCATGCCTGATCTGAGAAACTTGTTCCCATTGCCACCATAAAGGTGACATAGGTGGTTGACAGGGGCAGTTTCATGGATGTGGCAAAGGAAACAACAGCACTTGCCACCATGAGGTTTACAGAGGCTCTTACAAGGTCAAAGCACGGCTTTTCCCCGGATGCCGCCCCTGCCGCGGTTTCCCTTGCCGGAGCAAGCCGGCTTGACACGGACTGCTTAAGAGTTTTTGGCATTGCTGAGCCTATTGTGTCAAAAAGAAAATCAAACAGGCTGACTATTCTTCTGGACAGCCATATGGATTCAAATTTTTCGGTTCCCTCATCCTGCTGGCCAAGGCGGATTTCAGTTTCAGTCACTGATTTTGCCTTTTTTGATACACAAAGAGTTATGACCATGACAAGCCCTGCAAGCAGCATGATATATGTCTGGGACTGAACCTTGTGGCTTAAGGCTGTCATTGCAACATGGAGAGGATCTGAAGAGGCGATTGCGTTCTGAAATGCTGTAAGGCCGGCAAGTGGCACTCCTATAAAATTTACAAGGTCATTTGCTGCAAATGCCATTGCAAGGGCAAACGTACCTATGAGCACAACGGGTTTTAAAATATTGACCCTGAAAAAAGATATCAGGATCTGAAAAATTGTTGCTGATATGATAAAAAGACCTGCCATGATGGTAATGGAATTTGTTTTTATCCAGTGCACTGATGCATCAGACATGAAAGTGGTGCCTTTTGCACCCTTTACAAGGATGAAGAATGTAATGGCAGTCATGGCCACTCCACCCCATAATGCCCCGTATTTTTTCAGCCTTGCATTGTAGTCAAAGGTGAAAATCATCCTTGAGATGAACTGGACAACAGCCCCTGAAAAGAATGCCACAACAATGGATAAAAGAATTCCTCCCACAATGGTGATTGCCTTTGCAGTGTTTATATAATCCCACAATGCCAGTGTGCTGCTGCCTGCTGCTGAAGTTATCTTGATAACAGAAAGAGCCACTGCAGCTCCAAGAAGCTCAAATACAATTGATACTGTTGTTGAGGTTGGAAGCCCGTGGGTGTTGAAAAGATCAAGAAGCAGGATATCAGTTATCATTACTGCAAGAAAGATGGTAAGAAGCTCAGGCATTGTAAAAAGCCCTGGATGGAAAATTCCTTTTCTGGCAACTTCCATCATCCCGCCTGAGAATGTCACTCCTGCCAGAATTCCAAGGCTTGCAACAATCATTATTATTGAAAAAGGAGCAGCTTTGGATCCAATGGATGAATTTAAAAAATTGACAGCATCGTTGCTGACTCCCACAACAAGATCAAATACGGCAAACATAAGCAGCATGCCGACAATTATATAACACAGCTCTAGACTCATGATTTTCTCTCTTTTTTATTTTTGAGGCTGTATTTAGCTTTTATCCTTATGTTTTTCAAGTAAACCCAATGGTTCTAACACAATTCTAACAATATCAGGATAATCTGAGAATCATTTCATATATTTGTTTTCTGGGGATATTGAATTGCTCTGAAATCTGCTTTGCAAGCCTTGATGTGCCGGCGGCTGCATTGGATTTTATGTGTTCAAGTATTATTTTTTCAAGCTCTTTTTCATCTGGCATGTTTTTTTTGTCTTCTGTACAGCCCTGAATAAACAGGGAGCACTCTCCTTTGATATTTTCCCTTGTTTCCAGGTCAGCCAGTATACCTTTCAGGCCTGCGCGTATGTATTCCTCATGAAGCTTGGTAATTTCCCTTGCAAGACAGGCTTTTCTGTTTCCCAGGATCTGGATCATGGTATTGATCAGTTTCTTGATTCTGTGCGGGGATTCATAGCATATCAGTGTGCGCGGTTCTGATTTCAGGTTCTCAAGTACCTGTGTCAGCCTGCGGGGTTTTCTGGGCAGAAATCCAAGAAAAATAAATGAATCAGTGGCAAGCCCTGACACACTCAAGCCTGCTATTGCAGCATTGCAGCCCGGAACAGGAATAATGTTGATCTTATTTTCTGCTGCTGCTGCAACCAGTCTGTATCCCGGATCGGAAATGGTTGGTGTTCCGGCATCGCTGATCAGGGCTATGTCAAGTCCGTGTTCAAGCTGTGATATAAACCATGAAATTTTGTCTTTTTCATTGTGTTCATGGCATGAAACAAGTCTGGTTTTTATATTGTAGTGAGAAAGAAGCCTGCCTGAATGCCGGGTGTCTTCGGCTGCAATGATATCAACGCGGTTCAGGGTGTTTACAGCCCTGAAGCTTATATCCTCAAGGTTTCCAAGCGGGGTTGCAACCACGTAAAGGGTACCTGGCAAGTTCTGGGCATCCATTGTTCTATCCGGGCTGGAATGCATTTTTTATAAGGTTGAATTCAAACCCTGAATTATTGGTGGAAAATACTTCAACCACATCAAAACGGATTCCTGAATCACCAAGTTTTCGGTTTTTGATATAAAAAAGCGCTCCCTGGACAATTTTTTTCTGTTTTTTTAAGGTCACAGATTCCCGGGGCAGGCCTTTTCTTAAGCTGCGCCTTGTTTTGACCTCAATAAAGCATATGGTTTGCTGATCCTGAGCAATTATGTCGATCTGTGCCTGTTTTGTCCTGAAATCTGTTTCAATGATTTTAAATCCGCAGGTTTCAAGATAGCGGGCAGCCGCAGCCTCTCCTGCTGTCCCTAGCTGTATGTTGCTATTGGCTGTCACGGGCAAACTCTTTCACTCCCTTGAAGGTGAACCTGTGGACAGGGCAGGGGCCGTGGTCACATATTGCCTGTTTATGGGCGCGTGTGGGATATCCCTTGTGCCTGATAAAATTATAGGCTGGATATTTTTCATGCAGTTTTTCCATGATATCATCCCTTGTAACCTTTGCAATGATGGAAGCTGCTGCAATGGAAATGCTTTTTGAATCTCCCTTGATTATTGCCTTTTGCTGGATATCCATGTCAATGGTGAATTTGCCGTCAATGAGAAGGAAATCAGGAAGAGATTCTTTTCTGCCGGATGCAAGGTCTTCAACCGCACGCTTCATTGAAAGCAAGGATGCTTTGAGAATATTGATCCGGTCAATTTCCCCTGGTGATGCAATGCCTATTCCGAGCCCGACAGCTTTGTCCCTTATTACAGGAAAGACCATGCTGCGCTGCCTGGCAGTCAGCTTTTTTGAATCATCAATGCCTTTGCATGAAAAATCATGGGGAAGGATAACGGCAGCAGATACAACAGGGCCGGCAAGTGGTCCCCTGCCGGCCTCGTCAATACCTGCTATTCTTGTATATCCCTGTGCCTTTGCGCTTTGCTCAAAGCTCCACATTGTTTATTTAGGCAAAACGTTTTTCTTTGATTCTTGCAGCCTTGCCGCGCAGGTTTCTGAGATAATAAAGTTTGGATCTTCTTACCCTGCCTCTTGTGACAACTTCAATCTTGTCAATGATTGGTGAATAAAGCGGAAAAATCCTTTCAACTCCTATACCGCCTGAAATTTTTCTGACAGTAAATCTTGCGCTGGAAAATCCTTTTGTCTTTTTGATTACAACGCCCTGGAAAATCTGAATACGTTGTTTTTCACCTTCTCTGATTTTTACATGAACCTTGATGGTATCTCCGGGTGAAAAGTCAGGTATGTCAAGACGCAGTTGCTCTTTTTCCAGTTTTTCGATTAAATTGGCCATTTGCTGTGTTCCTCCTAAAATCCTTGTCTTTACGGCAGTTTTGTTATCTATCTGCCGTTGATAATCCTGTCCAAATATATTGATACAGCAGATCTGACAGAAAGGTGATTGTATCCGGTGCTGCCTGAAATAGGCTCCAGAATGAAATCACAATTATTCATAATATCCTCTGCCAGTCCCCATGCCGTTCCAAAAACAAGGACATGGGATGCTCTGTCATCAAAATTGTTTTTTAATTTTCTTACACTGATGGAGTCCGGAAATTGTTTTGCGCTTGTGGCAATGGTCACAACCGGTTTTCCGGTCTGTTCCTTCATCAGCTTTATTGTATCGTCAAAATTTTTACTTACCTGTATAAGCTCAAGAGCTTTTTTTCTTGAGGGATTAAGTCTGCCGCCCACCCCCTTTGTCCAGTGCTCAATCACCTGATTTGCCAGGTCAGCCTGGTCTTCATACGGTGTTACAACAAAAAAACCCTTCACTCCAAAGGTCATTGACGCCCTTGCAATATCATGCATATCTATTGTGGTCAGGGCAGAGCCAATGGGCTGTCCTTTTTTGTTCATCACCGGAAAGTGGATCAATGCCACATAAAGATCAGGAAGCTGCAAGGTTCTCAAGCTCCCTGCACCATTGTCTTACCATGGTTTTTTCTTCATCATCCAGTCCGGTTCTGTGCAGAAGATCAGGGCGTTTCAGAAATGTTCTTTTAAGAGAAGATTCCTTGCGCCATAACCTTATTTTTTCATGGTTGCCTGAAACCAGAACCTCAGGAACTTTTTTTCCGTCAAAGATTTCAGGCCTTGTATACTGGGCGTATTCAAGCCTGTCTCCTGTGAATGAATCAGCAGCCGCAGACTGTGCGCTTCCAAGCACACCCGGAATCAGTCTGGCTGTTGAATCAATTATGACCATGGCTGCAAGTTCTCCCCCTGTCATTACATAATCACCGATTGAGATTTCCTCGTCCACAAGTTCAGTATATACCCGTTCATCAACTCCTTCATATCGGCCGCAGATGAAAATAATCCCCGTGCCTGTCTTTGCAAGCTCACAAGCCTTTGCCTGGGTGAATTTTTCTCCCTGGGGGCTCATCATTACAACCTTGGAACCGGGGTTGCAGGCTTTTGCATCCCGGACAGCAGCTTTGAGAGGGCCCGGCATCATCACCATTCCGCTTCCCCCGCCGTATGGCCTGTCATCAACACTGTTGTGACGGTCAACTGCAAACTGTCTTATATCAGTTGCCCTGCCTGATATAAGGCCCTTGTCAATGGCTCTTGACATCATGCCATGGCTGAAAAAGGCATTCACAAGTTCAGGAAACAATGTCAATACGGTGAAATCCATTAATAATCCTCAGGCAGATCTGTTTTTAAGGTATTTTTTTCAAGATCAACTGATTTAACAAAGTTTCTGTGCATGGGTACAAGCGTTTCCCCGTTGTCATCTGTTACAACCAGCACATCATTGGCGCCGGTGGGGAAAATATTTGTTATTGTGCCTATACAGCCCCTTTGACGGTCAATCACCTCAAGCCCCATGAGATCCTGCCAGTACCATGTATCTTTTTCAGGTTCAGGAAGCTGGTCCCTGTCAATGATAATATCACTGCCCACAAGATCCTCGGCCGCCTGCCTTGTATCCACCCCTTCAAGTGAAAGCAGAATTCCTTTTTTATGGGCGCCTGCCCTGACAATTCTGTATGCCCGGCCCGGGCTGTCTTCTGTTTGTAAAAGAACTGTTTTTCCGGAGCAGAAAGTCTCAGCCGATTCGGCAAAAGACCATACCTTGAGCTTTCCGTCAAGGCCGTGTACTCCGGTTACCCTTCCAATGGTAAACGAAGCTGCTCTGGTCATAGCCTACTCAATGATTTCAAGTACGGTGCGTTTTTTGATCTTTGTTGACGCTGCACTTAAAATTGTTCTCATGGCCCGTGCAGATCTTCCCTGTTTGCCTATCACTTTTCCCAGATCCTCTTTTGCCACCTTAAGCTCCAGAACAGAAGTCTGGTCACCGGTAACTTCTGATACCTGAACCTGATCAGGATTATCTACCAGGGCTTTTGCAATGTATTCTATCAGCTCTTTCATAATTGGATCTCCTTTTTAATTGGTGGTGAGAATACTTTTTAAAGTGAATGCATGTCCAATATGCATGTCAGTCAGCAAACATGGCAGCATTTAACAGATATTGTGCTTTTTTAAAATACTGTGAACAGTGGTTGTGGGTTTTGCACCTTCTCCCAGCCAGTATTTTACCCTGTCTTCCTTCAGGGTTACTGCTGCCGGGTCAACCATGGGGTTGTAGGTTCCAAGCAGTTCCAGAAACCTTCCGTCTCTCGGACTTTCCACATCTGCAGCCACAATTCTGTAAAAGGGTTTTTTCTTTGTTCCTTTCCGGGTCAATCTGATTTTTACGGCCATATTCTTTTTTTTCTCCTTAAAACGGCAGCATGTTTTTCAATGATTTCATGCCGCCTTTATTAAATTTTTTGATCATTTTCATGGATTGGGAATAGCTTTTAAGAAGCTTGTTGACTTCCTGTACGCTTGTCCCGCTTCCCCTGGCTATCCTTTTTTTCCGTGATCCCTTAATAATCGTGTAAGAACGTCTTTCTTCCGGTGTCATGGAATTGATGATGGCTTCAATCCTGACAAATTCCCTGTCGCTTATGTTCAGGCCCTTGAGCTGTTTTTTGTTGATTCCAGGCAGCATCCCTAAAATATCTTTTATGGATCCCATTTTTCTTACAGAATGCATCTGGTTCCTGAAATCTTCCAAAGTAAAACTGTTTTTTCTCAGCTTTTTTTCAAGCTTTTTTGCTTCTTCCTGATCAATGGCTTCCTGGGCCTTTTCTATGAATGAAAGAGTGTCTCCCATTCCCAGAATTCTGGAGGCCATTCTGTCAGGATGAAACGGTTCCAGAGCAGTTGATTTTTCTCCGACACCAATAAATTTCAGCGGCTTTCCTGTAACAGCCTTTATGGACAGAGCAGCTCCGCCCCTGGCATCTCCATCCATTTTGGTCAGCACAACTCCGTCAATATCAACGGCCTTGTCAAATGCACCTGCAATATTTACGGCATCCTGGCCGGTCATGGCATCTGCCACCAGAAGAATTTCAGACGGGTTTATGCTTTTTTTTATGTTTTTAAGCTCATCCATCAGCTTCTCATCAAGGTGCAGCCTGCCTGCTGTATCCAGCAGCAGTGTATCGCATTCCTGACGTCTTGCCTCAAGCAGGGCATCCTGGCAGATCTGAACCGGATCCATATCAGTTGTGGAGTCAAAAACCGGAATATCAAGCTGCCTGCCGATTTTTTTGAGCTGGTCAATTGCAGCAGGCCTGTAAACATCAACCGGAACCAGAAAGGGCTTTCTGCCCTGTTTGCGCAGATAAAGGCCCAGTTTGCCTGCTGTGGTTGTTTTTCCTGAGCCCTGCAGACCCACCAGCATGATACTGGCCATTGCCCTGCCTTCAAGATTCAGCTCCTGATGGGAAGAGCCCATCATTTTTGTGAATTCCTCATTCACAATCTTGATGACCTGCTGACCCGGAGTAAGGCTTTGCATTACTTCCTGGCCAAGTGCTCTTTTTTTGATGTCTGAGATGACAGATTTTGCGACTTTGTAGTTTACATCAGCTTCAAGGAGCGCCATCCTGACCTGCTTAAGCCCATCTTCGATGTTCTTTTCATTCAGGGTGCCGCGGCCTTTAAGCTTCTTAAAAACCGAATCAAGTCTGTCACTTAAATTTTCAAACATAAAAACAACCTCAAAATATCAAATCAAATCATTGAAATTAGTATAGATTGTATGATATGTCAAGAAAATTATAAATTTCAGGCAACAAAATCACATGGAAAATATACTTGATTTAACACGGAAAGATATAGAGCTCTGGCTTGAGGACAGGGGGATACGCCCGTTCAGGGCAGGCCAGATTTTCAAGTGGCTGTACATCCGCCAGGCCGACAGTTTTGACCAGATGACTGATCTGTCAAAAGAGCTGCGCAAAATTCTGGCAGGCAATTTTGAAATCCCCCGGCTTGCACTTGAGGACCATCAGAAATCAGCAGACGGCACCCAAAAATTTCTGCACCGCCTTTATGACGGCCAGCATATTGAATCTGTTCTTATTCCTGAAAAGGATCATTTTACCCTGTGTGTGTCTTCCCAGGTGGGTTGTGCAAGAAACTGCAGGTTCTGCCTGACAGCCAGGGGAGGTTTTGTCAGAGACCTTGGTGTGGGTGAAATTGTTTCCCAGATAAGGGATGCCAGAAAATATCTGATTTTAAGGGACACAGATCCTCTTAAATTATCCAATATAGTTTTCATGGGAATGGGAGAGCCCCTTGCAAATTATACAAATCTTGTAAAGGCTCTTGATATCATAACTGACACGGATTTCGGGCTCAAGTTCTCACCGAGGCGGGTTACTGTTTCAACTTCAGGCCTTGTGCCGGAAATCACCAGGCTTGGGCTTGAAACAGATGTGAATCTTGCAGTTTCACTGAATGCCACCACGGAAAAGATGCGTTCTTTTCTGATGCCGGTTAATAAAAAGTATCCCATGGCCATGCTGCTGGAGGCATGCAGAAATTTTTCCATGAAACCGAGAAACAAGATTACATTTGAATATATCCTGATAAAGGATCTCAATGATACACAAGCAGATGCATTAAGGCTTGTAAAACTGCTTGCCGGCATAAAGGCAAAGGTAAACCTTATCCCTTTCAACGAGCATGATGCAAGTGAATTTAAAAGACCTTCCAGGCAGGCTGTGAGCAATTTTCTTCAGATCCTGCTTGACCGCAACATGACTGCCATTACAAGAAAGAGCAAGGGAGATGATATCTCTGCTGCCTGTGGCCAGCTCAAGGCAAAACTTACCTTGAAAAAAATACCTGATATATAATGCAGGTCATCTGAATTAAAAAAAATATTGAATCTTTGTGGATTTGTCCTTATTATCTATAAGAAAGCTAATTGAAATTTTAACAGATCGGAAAAAAATATGTCAGATATCTCTTTAAAAGACAAAAAAGTCCTGATTGTTGATGATGAACCCGATGTACTTGATTCTCTGGAAGAACTGCTTGATATGTGCCGGATCTCAAGAGCGCAGAGTTTTGAAGAAGCTGACAGGCTTCTCAATACTGAAAAATTTGATATAGCAATTTTAGATATCATGGGGGTTGACGGGTATCAGCTTCTGGAAACTGCAAACAGGAAAAAAATTATCACTGTCATGCTGACTGCCCATGCATTAAGTCCTGACAATATTAAAAAATCCTATCTTGGCGGTGCCTGTTCATATATTCCAAAGGAAGAAATGATTAATATTGAAGCATTTCTGCTGGATGTATTAAAGGCAAAGCAGGCAGGCAAAAATCCATGGACAAGCTGGTATTCAAGACTTTCTGCATTTTGTGAAGAAAAATTCGGCAAGGATTGGGACAAGGATGAAAAAGAATTCTGGGAAAAAATGATTTATTATTGATTTTTTTTCTTTAATCTTGAATTAAACAGCCCTTTTTCAAGACATCATGCCTTGAAAAAGGGCTGTTTGTCTGTCCGGGTCAGATCATGAGGGATCGGAACTGTTCTGTACTGCCTGCCTTAACCTGGATAAATGTTTCATTGGTGCCTGCTGAAATTTTCATTTCACATGTTTCACCTGCACCGGCTTTTGTGTAGGAAGCGCATATCATGGCTGCGGTTCTGATGTTTTCCTTGGTATGGTTTCCTGTGAGAATTACATCAGGGCCTGGCATCTTTGCATGTTTTATTATGATATCCTTTGATCTGTCTGCAATTTTGCCAAGTTTTATATTTTCAGGTCTGGATCTGCCTACAATCGCCTTGGTTTTCTGATCCAGCCTGAAATGGCGGCCGTATTTCAGAAAAAAAAGTTCATGTTTGTCAAAAAAATTCTGAACATACATAAGATCCTTGAGCCGGGCAGAAAATGCCCTGTCCGTTAAAAGACATCCGCCTGCAGGAGAAGGGTATTCTGTTACACCGAATTTTTCAGCAAGCTGTGTCTGAACTTTTCTTGACCTGCCTGAAATATCCAGCAGTTTTTCCCTCTGCACTAATCCCTGTTTCTCCACAAGAGTCTCATTGAGAAGCTTTGCGCTTAGAGGCCTTAAAATAAGGCCGTCAAACCCTGAGTTTTTTTCCACATATCTCAATGAATTTTTATTCTGTGATTTGGGGCGCTGCCCCAGCACCTCGCCGCTGAAAAGAAAATGGAACCTGCCCTTTTCAATAAAACTGCCTGCAATGGAAAACATCAGGGCATGACAGTCCATGCACGGATTCATGTTTTTGCCGAACCCGGCATTGGGATTTTTCATCATTTCCATATATTGTTCTGTGATATCAAGGGTGATAAGTTCTATACCGGTCATGGAAGATGCTTTTTTTGCAGAATCAGATGAAAAAAAAGGTGTTTCAAAACATATCCATGTCACATCAATTCCCTGGTCCCTGAGCACAAGAGCCGACAATATGCTGTCAAGCCCGCCTGAGCAAAGGCCCAATGCCTTAATCTGTGTTGAGGTTTTATTTATATTCATATATAATCCGGTTTCATGACCATAAGCAGATCAAAGTTAAAAATAATTTTAAGGACATTAAAGGAGCGGTATCCTGTTGTCAAGACCCAGCTTGACCATGAAAATGCGTTTCAGCTTCTCATTGCAACAATATTGTCAGCACAGTGTACAGATAGGCAGGTGAACATGGTGACCCAAAAATTATTTGACAGGTATCCTGATCCTCAAAGTCTTGCAGATGCTCCTTTAACAACGCTTAAACAGCTTATTTACTCCACAGGGTTTTATAATCACAAGGCAAAAAATATAAAAAACTGCGCCAGTGTGATTGCTCAGAAATATAAAGGCAGGGTGCCGGATGATATTTCAGAGCTTGTAACCTTGCCAGGTGTCGGGCGCAAAACCGCCAATGTCGTGCTGTCCGCAGCATTCGGCCATCAGACCATTGTTGTGGATACCCATGTGCTGAGGATTTCAGGCAGGCTTGGGCTTACGGATAAAAAAGATCCTGTAAAGGCTGAATATGACCTGATGAAACTTGTTCCGGAAGAATCATGGAACGACCTGTCTTTGCAGCTTATTTATTTTGGCAGACAAATATGCAGTGCAAGAAACCCCCGCTGCAGTGACTGCCCCCTGGCAGAGGTCTGTCCTGCAA
>Ga0256846_1000582_pt1 | contig 14243 bp, 6 predicted proteins | sample TevniametaG_FD_189098 | JGI IMG/M metagenome (GOLD analysis project Ga0256846, IMG submission 189098) | Tube worm associated microbial communities from hydrothermal vent at the East Pacific Rise, Pacific Ocean - Tevnia | ecosystem: Host-associated > Annelida > Integument > Unclassified ...
TGCCGAAATACATAAAAAAACCGAACCCTACCTTCCTTTTGAATGTGGCACTGAATCGGTACTAACCCTTGGTAGAGCGATAATTTTTGCAGAGCAAGGAGCATCTATTGTAGTCAATGTTTCTCCTTTTACCTGTATGCCGGGTACGGTAACTGCGGCCTTGTTTGAACAAATTCAAACCGAGTTGGGCATTCCAATAGTCAATATGTTCTACGACGGCGAAGAGGGAACCAATGAACGACTTGGTGTTTACCTAAGAAACCTGTAGGTTAGGCCAGTGCGTCAATTACAGAAAGACCTCTTAAGTTAGCATAGTCTATAAAAAAACTATCAACCTATCCGCTAGGTGAGATAGAGACAAGATAAATCCTCTTCGTAGTAATGAATACCTTATTCAAAAATCTATTCCTGACCAAGTTTGGCAGTATTACCAAAGTTGCTACTAGGTATCCGCTAGGGAATAATTGTAGCTATAGGATATCGAACAGCATTCCCTTTATAATTCATGGAAAATATAGGCTCTAACGTACAAGATTGTAGGTTGATTTAGCCACCTCGGCTAAAAATCTTGATGGCAGGGTCATAAACGACTCCCACGACGATACATAGGAAGGGAGTGTCAGATATAAACGTTGCTTTGCGCGAGTACAGGCTACATAAAACAGGCGACGCTCTTCATCAAGTTGCTCAATATCACGCATGGCTCTTGAGGAAGGAAACATTCCGTCCAAAAGATGTGGCACAAATACTGTATCCCACTCAAGCCCTTTAGCTGAATGCACTGTAGAGAGCGTTACAGGGTTACCTTCAATGCTACCAGTTGCCGGTACGGTTGAGTTCTTAAATTTATCTGAAGGTGGGTCAAGGGCAAAGTCTGATAAAAATTGTTCCAGACTATTATAGCGTTCGGCAAGATTGGCAAGTACGTCTATATCCATAAGTCGATTCTCATAATCGCTTTCGGCCTCCATCAAAAGAGGAGTGTAGTAATCCTTGATAAGCTCAATCTTTGCTTCAATAGATAGACTTTCATCTGCTGCCCTGCTAAGCATTTTCCCTAATTCCTGAAGATGCCCACCGTATTTTCTGTTCTTAAATTTACTGAAGTCAGTACCTCCGACAGTTTTTGCATGTTGAAAAATCTTTGCCGCCGATACCTTACCTACACCTTCCAAAAGATTAAGCACTCGTACCCAGGCTACTGCATCGCCAAAATTCAGCAAAATCCTTAAATACGCCAGAATATCCTTTACGTGACGGCGTTCTACAAACTTAATTCCTCCATATACTACATAGGGAATATTAGCTTTTAGAAGCTCTGCCTGAATAAAGTTACCGTGAAAACTTGCTCTGTATAACACAGCAATTTCTTTGCGCGATACACCTTTTGATGTAAGATTTTCTATTTCATCCTTTATGAATTTTGCTTCTTCTTCCTGAGTAAAAAACTGATGTACCGTGGGACGTTGATGGTGCGATTTTACCGCGAAGAGTTTCTTTTTGTAACCAAAAGTGGCCTTTTCGATTACGGAATTGGTAAATGACAGAATTTCCGTTGATGACCTGTAGTTTTGCTCAATCTTTATGAACTTACAATCCGGATAGGTTTCAGGAAAGCTGAGGATGTTTTCAAAATTAGCTCCGCGAAAAGAGTAGATTGACTGCGAATCATCCCCCACGACCATAACATTACGGTGCTTTTCAGCCAATAAATCTACAATGTCCTTTTGAGCGGTATTGGTATCCTGATACTCGTCAACCATTATGTAGCGGTAACGACTCTGCAGTCTTGAACGGAATTCGTCGTTTTCCTTCAATTTTATTCTCAGCTCACCCATTAAGTCGTCAAAATCTAATACATTATTTTCCCGCTTGTAGTCTTTGTAGCCTTTAGCGATATTTATTATGTCGGGAACAAACTCAATAAGCTCATCGTATTCTCTGCTTACCACTTCGGCAATAGGTAACTCACAGTTGCGTGCCTTAGATATTATGGTTTGGACTTTCGATTTACGCGGGAAAGCACGTTTCCTTTTCTTTAACGCCAGAGAGCGGCGTATCGTACCCATAATATCTGCAGCATCACCGGTATCTATAATTGTAAAATTAGAGGCTATGCCCAAAAGCTTACCGTACCTTCGCAACATATTATTTGAAAAAGAATGAAAAGTGCCACCAGTGATTTTCTGCGCCCTATTATCAGCCAGCAAATTGGCAGCCCTGGAAAGCATTTCACCTGCAGCCTTACGAGTAAAAGTTAGAAGCAAAATATGCTCCGGCGCTACGCCTTTCTCAAGCATATACGCTACACGATATATTATCGTACGGGTTTTTCCGCTACCTGCTCCAGCAATAACCAATATTGGACCATTGAGCGTGGTTACCGCAGCGAACTGAGAAAGATTCAACTCGTTCCGATAGTCTATTTTCAAATTCTCCGCATAATCGTCATCTACAGGAAATTCAGGCGCATTCTGTTCTATCTCTGCAGTTATTTTTTTTATCCTGTCGAGCTTATCAAAAAACCCTCGGCCAGCCTTAGGCTGTTCATAACTCGTTGGATCAAGGTTCAATAAATCATCTATCATAAAGGCCGATGATAGGTATTGTTAGCCTGATGTCAACAATACCGACTTTTAGCTAAAAGATATCGTCGATTCACGAATATCTTTTAGAGTCTTAACATCGCAACTGCCTGTTCCATTATGTAATTGAAATAACTTTATTACTCAGGAGGAATTGTGACAAAAAAGAAGCGCCGGATTCTATTCCCTACAAAAAGTGGATAAAACTAGAAAGAAATTCTCAAATCTTTGGATAGCTCCTACCGCAATGTGAAACGAACTTTTCTATCATATGAAACGTATCTTAATCAACTTAGACTTGACAAAATTTGATTCAACCGTACATTATATAGTATGGTGAGCATTTTTGTCTTATTAGGACTTATTACAGTCCCCCAGCCGCAAGACTGGGAAACCAGCGGTCCCCACGGTGGCCTAGTTCAGGCACTAACTTTAGACGGGGCAGGTATACCGCTTGTATACACCTATCAGGGACTCTTTCGAAGGCAAGGAACCGAATGGCAGAAATTGGGAAATAATCCTATTCCGTTTGCAGATAATTGGGTAAATAAAATAGCTTTTATTCGCGGCAAGCTTTGGGCCTGCACCCAAGGAGCCGGCCTATGGATATTTGACGAATCTCATCCAAACTGGAAACAAGCTTCAGGTATTGGAAGCGCAAGAACCGTAACCGCTATCGATTCATCAAAAAATGAGATAGTCGTAGCCACGCGCAATGATTTATGGGTTTCAAGAAGAGAAGGCGCCAGCTTTATTCCTTTCCCCAACTGGGATTATCCGAATTATCTGATAGCTGATTTAGATATCAGTGAAAACGGAATTATGGTTGTAGGTGTATGGGATAGTCAAAATCACGTGAACAAGATAGTAGTTCGAATATCAGCTGTACTTCGTTATGAATATACACTTCCAACATGGGCCAACTCCGCTAAAATTACCGCCGTGCAATGGCAAAGCGGCCTGGGATTATTAGTGCATATTGGCACTGAAGCGGGCGCTCTAAACGTTGCAGGAGTAACAATAAATCACCCTATTTGGTCTAGTTCCTATACCCTTGCAGGGCCTGTAGTAGATTTTTACGTAAGTTCTGCAAATAACATATTCACGGCTCTAACTGGAAGAGGAATTTTTAAGTCTACAAACTTAGGGCAATCGTGGATACCTCATAGCAACGGTTTAGTATCAAAATACACATACGATATTACCGGTACAGATGAAGCTAATATGTGGACTGCAACCACCGATGGCCTTTACCGAGGTAAAGGAACTGAAAATAATTGGGTATTGGAACCTGATATGCCTGCACAGATATTTATGGATATGACAGTAAATCCTAATAATTATAAGCAAGTTTTTACTACACCTTTGGGTAGCGGAGTTGCATTCAGCAGCGACGCTGCGCAAAACTGGAATAAAACCGGTATTGATAATATACCAGCGACAACATGTATTGACGGAGCTTTTAAGGATACTGAATACATAGTTTACGCAGGGGATTTGAGGGGAATACTGGCCTGTACAAAAAATAACGGCAACCAATGGGATATTCATGATTTACGAAAAAACACCCTAGTGAACGCAAAAGAACCCGTTTTTGTAACCGCCAACACTCATAACGGTGATACTGCATGGTGGATTAATAGAGCTTCAACTAATCCAAAGGAATATTACATAATTCAAACTACAAATCTCTTGAATAACATTAAAACACTTGGCAGTATAGGAACTGATAAGGTACTTGATTTCTGCTATTTACCAACAGATTCCAGTCTTTATTGGATTACAGAAAACGGAAATACTTATCGTTTGAATAAACCGGCAGAAGGATTCGCTCCAAAAGACGCAGCCGACGAAGGATTACCGATTGGCGCAAAAATCAGAAAGATTGTACCGTTAAAGGGAGGTTTAATTTGTCTAACATCCAGCAACTATATCTACTTTTCAGATAATGGGGCTGAGAGCTGGTCAAGGGTTTCCAACATAGAAAATGTGGCAAACATTACAGCCAGTAATAAATCCGCAACTTTTATGATGGCCGTGGCAACAGGCGACTCTGAACAAAATCACAGGGTTTTTTGCACCAATGACAGCGCGGTTACATGGAAAGAACTTGATGGAACCGTTCCCGGACAAATTCAGGCTTGCGGTTTGGGCTTAACAGATACATTTGCTCAATGCTACGTTGCAACGCCCGAAGGCGTTTTCTATCAGGGATTAGATATCCGTGAACCTTCAGGCGAAGATACTGTTAATTTTACTGTAGACTACAAAACAAAAATTTCTCAGGGCGATACATTCAAGCTAACCGTTACTTCTAATAAACTTATGAATGAAATACAGCTCAGGCTACATGGCGGAGAGCTTGAAGGGGCCGCTCCCGATTACGTTTGGCCAAAGGACACGAATGATTACGACTCCCTTGTTGCACAATACTATAATACAAACCAATGGCCTTTAGGGAATTATGAGCTCACCGTTGAAGGCTCCTACAAAGGTAACTCCTACGATACAACCCTTGCTTTTGAAGTTACCAAAAAAGCTGACTCAACAGTATTAGTTGATCCTGAAAATGTTTTCTTAGTGCCTAATCCGGCTGTCCAACAACAAACCGTTCGCTTGTATTATGACCTAAGCTATGACGCCAGGGTTAGCGTTGAGATATTTAATGCCAGAGGGCGCCAAATTTGGTATAATGAAGAAAATAACGGGGAACCGGTAAGCGCAGGACTTAAAAATTCGGTACAGATAGATATCTCTGGACTAGGAGCGGATATTTACTTTTTCCGTCTGGTAGTACAGGTAGAAACAGATCCCAACAATGCCGCCTATAATAAGGCCTTTGCAGATCTTCCTGAAGACTCAAGGCCACCTTCCTTTGTAGAAATCAATAAACCATTTGTGGTAGCACGATGAAGGCCAGACGACTCTTTCTTTTCTTGATTATTTTTGTTTCATCGGCAACAATATATGCACAAACAAACGCTCCATCATCGCCTGGACTTTCTATCCTTGATATATCGTTCGGCGCACGTGGCCTTGCTTTGGGCGAGGCTATGCAAGCGGTTCCAGGCGATCGCTTCAGCATTTACAACAATCCCGCAAGCTCTGCCTTAGCCGAACAAACGGTTCTAATCGCCGGCGGCCAAAACATGAATCTTTTGAACAGCATCGGCTTTATTGGTGTCTTCCCGTTCAAATTCGGAACCATCACCCTGGGTATCAAAGGAGCAGCCGTTGACGGAATCGAAATACGTCCCGATCCCAGCAACCCCGATGCGTTTGTTGAAAATACCTCTGTACTATCTGCAACCCCTGCAATGTCTTACGCGCGCACATTCGCTTCCTTGAGTGTTGGCCTTGCAGCCAAAATTACCGCAGTTTCTCTTGGCTACAACTACTATACCAAGCAACAAATGTTAGGCTACGGCTTAGCCTTCGATTTAGGCGCTTACTATGAAATTGATAACTTGGGAATAGGTTTGGTTGCCCAAAACATTGGCACCAAGTTGAGTTTTTCAGGCTTAGGCAACGATACTGATTCAAGTTTGCAAAGCGAAGGATGCGCCCAACCACTGTGCGTTATAGCCTCGGTACGCTACTCAGTTCTTGAAAACAAACTCAATCTTTTGGCGGGAACAGGTTATGCAACAAGTAGAGGCCTACTTATCAACTGCGGCCTTGAATATATGCCATGGCAAATATTGGCTCTAAGAATTGGCTACAATATAGAACGGGTTTCAGGATTCGAAGATGCAATCAACGGACTGGCAACAGGCTTTGGCCTTAGGCTTGCCAACTTAGAAATTAATTACTCCTACCTGCCAAATAGATATCTTGGAAATGGCGGTATTCACGGAATAGATATTGGATTCCACTTTGGAACCAGTCAACTTGAAAGGGAAAAACTTTTAGCTGAAGCACGGGCTCAAGCCGAAAAAGAGGCACTGGAACGACAAAAATTAACAAGTCAAAGTTTGTATGAACAAGGAATGAGTCAATACAATATGAGTCGCTACGACGAAGCTCTATCCAGTTGGGACTTGGCCCTTATCTGGTGGCCGGATAATACTCAAGCACAGACCATGATTGAAAAAGTATCGCAGGAAAAAGAAAGCATGGAGCTTGAGGCAATGGTCAATGAAGCTAAGCAGGCTTATGTGAGTAAAAACTACGTCGCCCTACTCGTCCTTAGTGAACGAATACTTGCTCAGGATTCAACCCATTCTTTAGCAAAGTTCTACTTGGAAAAGGCAAATACGGGCGTAACGGAAGAACTCATTGCGTCCGCGCCAACAGTTATTCAAGATGATTTACGAAAAGGTATCAAGGCGCTTGCCGCACAGAATTATCTTGCTGCCATGCGGTCTTTTGAAACTGTACTGGATTATGACCCCGGCAACAAAGTTGCTCAAGACTACATCGGTAAAACTCAAGCGCAGGTAAGCGAATACATTGATAATGAAATAAAAAAGGTTAACTCTCTTATAGCAAGAAGCCGATACAACGAAGCGAAAACTAAAGTACGTAAACTTTTGAAAATAGCCCCGAAGAACACTGAACTTTTACAAAAACTCGGTGAAATTGACAGAAAATTAAACGAGGATGTACAACGCAGAATTGCTCGCGCCAAGGAAACCAACGACCCTGCTCGTTCTGAAAAGGAACTCAAAGCGGCCCTGCAGTTAGATCCTGGTAATCTCAAGGCTCAAGAAGACTTAAAAAAGGTGGAAAAAACAGCCAAAACAGCAGCGGATGCTCAAAAATTATACCTCCTGGGCGTTGAATCTTACTCTGAGAATAACTACGAAGTCGCCATCAATTATTGGCAAAGGGTTCTTGCCATTAATCCAAACCACGCCAACGCCAGAAAGAACCTTGCACGTGCGCAATCTAAATTAAAAGCCTTAGGCGGAAAGTAACGGAATTTCCGTAAAAGGGCTAACCTAAAGGTCAGCCTATGCAGTCTGTTGGGAGCGAGATAAAAGTTGCCACCTATGGCATCTAGGTTTTTTATCCGTATATTACTATTCTTTCTAATCCCCTTCTCAAGTGATAAAGTAGTGCAAGTTAAGTTCTAAGTTTAATTATAATAATGGAGACTCGGCTCCTTTGAAACAATCTCTTTGTTTCAAATTAGTAGAGGTAGACCTAAAGATTAGCCTTTTTACAACAAACTAAACTATCTTCGGGCAGTTTTTAAGGAATAAATATGCTTAACTCTAAGGAATCTCAACCATCTTCTGACGCTTTTTAAGAGCTACATGCTCCAAACCTTCATTTGTGAAAAACTAATATCTTCACTCCTCTCTCCTTCATATAGATACACTCTTCTCTTTCCAAACGATACAAAATCCATTTTTCGCTTCATGGAAGTCCTAAACTACACAGAGCCAATTGCCTCACTGCGATTTGTTATGCTGTTCGGAAATAATTATAAATGCCTACAGTATGTATTGACTGAGGTCCTCATCAGCTACAATTGCATCTAACTTCTCTCGTACTATATTTTCTGTAATCTTTATGGAGGCACTGCCTGCTTCGGGAAGACTATACAAAATATCCTCAAGAAGAGTAGTCATAACCGTATGCAGCCTGCGAGCGCCTATGTTTTCGGCCCTATCGTTCACCAAAGCGGCAATTTCTGCAATAGCTGATATTGCACCTGAGGTAAAACTTAGTTTTACCTTTTCAGTTTCCACAAGTGCCTGATATTGTTTTACCAAAGCGCACTCCGGCTCGGTAAGAATACGTTTGAAATCGTCTTTAGACAAGGCCTCAAGTTCAACCCTTATTGGCATACGTCCTTGAAGTTCAGGAATCAAATCTGACGGTTTTGCAATGTGAAAGGCACCTGCGGCAATAAAAAGAATGTGATCTGTTTTCACAAGTCCATATTTCGTGGAAACATTCGAACCTTCGATAATTGGAAGCAAATCACGCTGAACACCTTCACGCGAAACATCAGGCCCATGTCCTTGTGCGCCTTCCCTTGAAGCAACCTTATCAAGTTCATCAATAAAAACAATTCCTGAGTTCTCCGCTCGCTTTTTGGCAAGAGCAATTACTTCATCCATATCAATGAGTTTATTCGCCTCTTCTTGAATAAGAATCTGCAAGGCTTCTTTAACACTTACTTTCCTAGTCTTTTGTTTACGCGGCAAAGCGTTCTTTAGCATATCCTGGATTTCAACATTCAAATCGTCCATACCGCTCATCTTGAAAAGCTCGAACATTCCTGCAGGTTCCTTTACGGTATTAATTTCTACTTGTCTTCCATCTAACTGCCCTGCATCAAGTAATTTTTTCAACTTAGCCCGGGTTTCTGCTCGTTTATCAACCTCCCCTTCCTTAGGCGGAGGCATTGAAGGCAACAGCAGATCGATAATTCTTTCCCTTGCATTTTTATCAGCTTTTATTTGCACCTCTGCAGTCTTCTCTTCTTTCACCATTTTTATGGCAATTTCCACAAGGTCACGAATCATCGATTCAACGTCCCGTCCTACGTATCCCACTTCAGTAAACTTAGATGCCTCTATTTTTACAAATGGAGCTTCAGCAAGCTGAGCCAACCTACGAGCAATTTCTGTTTTCCCAACACCTGTAGGACCAATCATCAAAATATTATTAGGATATATTTCATCCCTTATACTGCCTTTGACCCGCTGACGTCGCCATCTATTCCGAAGCGCAATAGCAACCGCCTTTTTGGCAGCATCTTGACCTACAATATATCTATCCAACTCCCGCACAATCTGCGACGGGGTAAACATTCCTTCCTGAATCATTACTCCCAATGGAGCAGTAGTTTTTTGCATCGATTTCCGCATGATTCTAATCATAGGAGTTAAAATAACACTGTCAACCTTATTAACGATAATTACGCGCTCTTATTTAGTTTCAGAAAAGCCTCGGCAGAATATTCGATTATAATCTATAGTTATGTCACTAAGAACAAGTCTCTTTGTAAATATCCCACATAACTTCGGCTGCAAGTTTAAGCTGAACATCCCTTGTGTAAAAACGCAACGACTCATAGCCTCCCTGAACTATTGCCTGCATTAGTCTAGGTTTATTTTGTAAGGCGCGAATAGAATTACAAATAGCATTGCTGTCATTTGGTGGAATCAAAATACCATTTTCAGAGGTTCTTATAATATCTTTAACACCACCAACATTTGAAGCGATAATACCTAAACCGTAAGACCACGCTTCAAGAAACACCCTGGGGAACCCTTCCGTTGCTTCGGAGGACAGAAGTAAAATATGATTATCGTTATAGACTTTTTCTAACTTTTTTCCGTAAGGCACAAAACCGTGGAAGGTTACAAGTTTATCTATACTAAGGTCTTGTGCTCTCGTTTTCAAGATATCACTTATAGGACCAGTCCCTGCAATAGATAAATGCGCTTCAATTTTCGCTTCTTGCGCCTCTTTAATCGCTTGAAGAGCCGTAAATAAACCTTTTCCGTGATCCAGTCGCCCCACAAATAACAGCCTTGAGGGCATAACTTCCGGTATCCTCTTCTTTTTTGGAAAATCAACTACACTATCTACAAAATGAAACACTTTTCGTCCATAACCGGAAAAGAACTCCATAAGTTCTGCACCCGTAGCCAGCAATGTTTCATTTTTAAGAACCTGTCTGTAAAACCGGTGAAATGCAATTCCCCCCAAATAAGTAAGTATTTTCCCAAAACCTTTATGCTTTGAGCTACGCCACATGCCTCTTATATTTCCGGCCATATGAATAACTACCGGCTTCCTCTGTCTACGTGCTTCTTGCAAGAACATATCCATTAGAGGTGTGGGTGCCCTCAACCAAAGAATATCCGATGCCAGTACAAATTTCCTAATAGTTTTCCCTATCATTTTCCATTGAAATGGTAAGGATCTCATGATTTCGGCTGTATCATTCCACCTAGGAAGCGGAAATAACCTTATCGCCCGTTCTTCGACGGTAGTGGGTAAAACCTTAACAGTATGTTGCAAACAAAATTTTAGCGAGGTACACAAATTTGTGAATTTGATTCCGAACCTAGCCAAACCATCCAGAAATACATCTCCGGGAACACGTGAAAAGGTTCTTGAGCCGTCCGTATAGAATAAACCATGCAGAAAAACGCCTAACTTTAAATATTTCGGCACACTGTATTCTACTTTTTAATTAATCTGAGTCAAGCCTTCTTGACATCTTTAGGCTTATCTTTATAATCAGCTTCAATCTTTTGGGGAATCGTCTAACGGCAGGACGGCTGACTCTGGATCAGTTAATCGGGGTTCGAATCCCTGTTCCCCAGTTAAACCTTAGGTCTAAGCGCAAGGCTTTTTTATTTTCATAAGATACATTGCGAGTCGGTTTCTTAACAAAATTAGCAGTAAATGCCCTGTAAGACGCCGCACGCCATCCCCCTCCACGATACTTGGTTTTCGGAAATAAGTTTTGGTACGCAAAAACAAATGACACAATCTATCCAAAACCTAATAATTACTGCATCAGCGCAAACTGTTTTTACAAGCCTTATTTTAATGACAACAAACACTCATTCCAAAGCATAGTAACATTTTTGATAAAAAGCGGCTGACTTCTCCAAAGACATCTTGCAGAAACGCCACAACTTTAAGATAAAAAATGGGCCGGAAAACCCGGCCCTTGAGTGTCAACCTGTTAAGGTTTAGTGAGTTAGCTTCTTAAACTAAAGAAACACATCATAGTTAAGTTAAATAGGATATGCTCAAGCACTGCATTTTGGACAGTCACCTGCGAATTCAGAGCTTACAGTCATCATCCTATTGGAATAGGAGTGGCCTGATAAGGCCTGTGCTATTCTGTTAGCTGAATTAGCACTTTCCTGATTCTTGTTTACCGAACCGATATTCAATACCTGAGCTTGCTTGGAACCGTCGCGATATACAGTAACCCCTTTGCAACCAGAACGATATGCAAGCATATAAACATCGGCTACATCCATAGGTGTCGCGTGATTCGGCAAGTTCACTGTTTTGGAAACGGCATTATCTGTAAATTCCTGGAATGCAGCCTGCATTTTAACATGCCAAGAAGAGTTGATATCATGAGCAGTTACAAAAATACGTTTCACTGAATCGGGAATCTTAGCTATGTGGGCTAGGGTTCCGTGTTTAGCTATCTCTTTCATAAGACCTTCGTTGTAGAAGCCCATATCTTTAGCGAGTTGTTCGAAAATAGGATTGGTTTCCAGAAGTTCGGTATTATCCATTACGTTGCGGATATAAGAGATAGCAAAAATAGGTTCAATACCTGAGGAACAGCCTGCGATAATGGAGATAGTTCCTGTAGGAGCTATTGTAGTTACTGTGGCATTACGACGTGCAGGTTTACCCTCAACAGCGAATTTCGACTTTGGGAAAGAAGGAAAGGCACCGCGAGTAGTAGCCAAGTTTTCACTGGCTTTCACCGCTTCATCTGCAATAAATTTCATCACTTTTCGGGCAAGTTCAATTGCTTCATCTGAATTATAGGAAATGCCAAGGGAGAACAACATATCCGCCCATCCCATTATTCCAAGACCAATCTTGCGGTTACGGCGAACCATTTCACCAATTTCAGGTAAGGGATAACGCCCAGCATCAATTACATTGTCAAGAAAATGAACGGCAGTATGCACTATTTCCTTTAGATGTTCATAGTCAATTTGATGATTGCTAACCATTTTGGCCAAATTTATTGAACCAAGGTTGCAAGCCTCATAAGGAAGCAATGGCTGCTCACCGCATGGATTTGTAGCTTCTATTTCACCAATTTCAGGTGTCGGATTATCGTTGTTTATTCTATCAAGAAAAATTATGCCCGGGTCACCGGTACGCCAGGCCATGGTAACCATAAGGTTGAAAATATCTTTTGCACGCAAACTGCCTACGGCCTTACCGTCACGGGGATTGCGCAGATAGTAATTGTCATCATTGGCCACCGCCTGCATAAATTCCTCGGTAATTCCCACGGAGATATTGAAGTTTGAAAGAACTCCGTCTGATTCCTTGCAAGTTATAAATTCCAGTATATCGGGATGGTCTATTCTAAGGATACCCATATTTGCACCACGCCGTCTACCGCCTTGCTTGATAACGTCGGTGGCTACGTCGAAAACACGCATAAAGGAAAGAGGGCCTGAAGCTATTCCACCTGTGGATTTAACCATGTCATTTTTAGGACGCAAACGTGAAAAGCTGAATCCGGTACCACCACCTGTTTTATGAATTATAGCAGCGTTCTTAACAGATTCAAATATAAGATCCATTTCATCTTCCACAGGCAGCACAAAACAGGCAGCCAGTTGGCCAAGTTCAGTTCCGGCATTCATCAAGGTCGGCGAGTTGGGTAAGAACTCAAAATTTGTCATAATTTTGTAGAATTTGTCTTCGCTTGCCGTTACATCTCCGCCATATTTAGCATCAGGAGTTGCAATAGCCTTTGCCACTCGCCTGAACATTTGAGTAGGAGTTTCGCGAACCCTGCCTTCCTCATCTTTCAATAAGTAACGGCGTTCCAGAACCTTAAGTGCGTTTAAGGAGAGCTTCAAATCATCTTGAATACCTACAAAAAACTGCTTAGCTTCACGCAATTCAGCACGTTTACGCCTGTAGAGAATGTAGGCCTTCGCAGTTTTTGCATATCCTGAACGAATAAGAACCGTTTCTACAATATCCTGAATATCTTCGACAGTAGGAACACCAAGTTCACCGTAGCGTTTATTAAGCTCCTCTGCAACCTTCCCTGCGAGAGTCTCGGCCAAATTTCTATCTTCTCCACCAACGGCTTGCGCTGCTTTATAGATAGCGTTTGTTATTTTGTCAAGATTAAAATCAACAATCCGACCGTCTCGTTTTTTCAACTTTTTACATCCAGCAGTGTTCATTCTGCGCCTCCTAAAGGCTAGTGTAGGCGTTTAAATAATCTTGTCAAGCAGCTTACCGTTAATTCGTCCACAACTCCGCAACATCAACAGAGACGGAGAGTTAAACGATAAACTTTACGAAAGAGATAGGATAAATAAAGGCTATCGAACTAGTAGGAGAACTATCCACAGGCCTGTTGAATACCTGTTGATAATTTGTGGATAACTCTAAGTCCCCGCTGCATCGTCAGAAAGAAGTCTATCCAACGTTTTCTTTCAAGAAATATCCACAGACCAACTTTAATTCCAGAAGCTTGACATCGTAAATAAACTACGTAATCTTTATTATAGAGATTAGTTGACTTTTTAAGGAGGAACAAATATGTTCGAACTCGTTTTTACAATGGGACTTTTTTTGCTCCCAACAACAGAACAGGCTACCATTGACAATAAAGTAGAAGCAAAAACAACGGAGGTAGCGGTGCCTGAAGCCGAATACGTAGAAAAAAATATAGACGACTTGTTTGTAGCATCCATTCGCTACAAAGGAAGTTATGAGGAAATGGGAACCTACTTTGGAAAGCTTATGGAAGCCGCTGGACAATATATCAACGGTCCTTCATTCGCGCTATACCATGACCAAACTGAAAGCGATACACACGACATAGAAATCTGCCTACCTATACCTGATACCGTTAAGCTTGAGGGTGTAAATACCCGTTTGGTAAAGGGCGGTAGGTTTATAACCTTCGAATATACAGGCCCTTACGAAACACTTGCATCGGCA
>Ga0256846_1000583_pt1 | contig 14220 bp, 11 predicted proteins | sample TevniametaG_FD_189098 | JGI IMG/M metagenome (GOLD analysis project Ga0256846, IMG submission 189098) | Tube worm associated microbial communities from hydrothermal vent at the East Pacific Rise, Pacific Ocean - Tevnia | ecosystem: Host-associated > Annelida > Integument > Unclassified ...
ATAACCAAATATTTGATTTTATTTTGGAATGCAAAAAGAACGGCTTTTTTATTTGAAAAATGTTTTAAATCATTGACCGACAAACCTATAAAAGACAAGAGTAAAAGAGATAAGTAAAATAATGGAGAAAATACTTTCCCTATACATCCGAACGGAATTGGAGACAAAAAGATAAATATTTTAATAAAATTTAGATACTTACTCTTACTCATGATTTATTTTTCCTAAAAATGTTAAAAAATGATTTCGATTCCAAAGGATCTTTAAGCCGTCCTATATCGGGTATTCCCTCATTATTAATTATTGCCTCCGGAACATCCTCAAGAAACAATTTTATTTTATCCTCTTCCATCCAGTTCAATATTTTTTTTATAGAGGAAAGTCCTGGAGGGCGAAGTCCTACATCATGGCAATCGGAAGCAATTGAATGGACAAGATTATTTTTTAATAGAGTATTGGCAGAATCTTTTGCATCACAACCGAAATCACCCCTCACACTCCCTGAATCAAGCTGCACTAATGCTCCAGCCACCAAAAATTCGTAAAGTATTGATGGATTTGCTTGGATATTCGTATTTCTCTCCGGATGACATATTACCGGAATGTGCCCATCATTCAAGATATTATAAATAAACTCTTTTGTTCCCGGAAAAATAAAATTCATCGGAAATTCAAGAAGAAAATAATCACTGTTATTTATTGATAGTACATCCGGAAACTCCCTCAATTTTTCTCGCAGATCGGATACAAAATAATTTTCACTCCCTGAGATTATTTTAATTCCCAAATCAAGATCGTCTGTTTTTTTCTTAAATTCCGAGAAAATATTCCGGAACTTCTCAACATCTTTCACTTTACCAAGATGACTAAACACATGAGGAGTAGCAACCATTGCCTCTACTCCATCATTCTTTGCAACTTGAAGCATTTCCACAGATTCCTCAAAGGATTGTGAGCCGTCATCAACATCCGGTAAAATATGAGAATGAATATCAATCATCATCTTTATACTTATAACTATAACCGTAGTTGTAATTATATGAATATTCGCTTCGCTTAAAATCAACTTTATTCAAAACTATTCCCAACAACCTAATTCCAAATTTATCTATTTCCTCTTTTGCTTTTTGTACATTATCTATCCTTGTCTTCCCTCCCCATGTCACAAGAATCATCCCGTCTGACTGAGTACCGATAAGAATAGGGTCGACTATTCCGATTAAAGGCGGTGTGTCAATAAAAATAAAATCAACTTTCTCCAAAATTTTATCCAGCATAGTTGACATAACTTCCGAATCAATAAGTTCCGCAGGATTCGGAGGTATTGGTCCCGATGTTGCGACAAAAACATTGTTGATATGAGTTTTCTGAAGGATATCTGAAACCTTTGATCTGCCTGCAAGAAATGATGACAAGCCTATGGTATTCTTTAGCTTAAATATTTTATGAATTCTCGGTTTTCTAAGGTCCCCGTCAATTACTACAATTTTTTTCCCAAGTTGAGCAAAGGAAATTGCAAGATTCACAACTGTTGCAGTCTTCCCTTCTCCCGGCATTGCACTACTAACACTAATAATTCTGGGAGGTGATTTGGGTGTAGATAACTGTATGGATGTTCTAATACTTCTGTAATGTTCGGCAAACGGACATTCCGGATCTCTAAAGTTAATTAATTCAATACTCTTTACCACTCCTTTTGATGCAGCCTTTGCTTTATTGCCGTAATGGTAAGAATAATAAGACAAACCGGATTTACCCTCGCTTGACGGTACAATACCAAGTGTCGGGAGATTTAAGAACGTTTTAACATCTTCGGAAGTCTTAAAAGTTCTGTCAAGAAAATCAACAAAGAATATCAAACCGACCCCTAAAGCTATTCCGAGAACAAAACTCATAATCAACGATCTTGTTTTTTGATTCGATAAAGGACCGTACGGCATTTCAGCCCTGTCAATTATCCTTATATTGGTAGTCTGTAATCCTTCCGTTTTGGAAGATAGTAACGACTCCTTTTGCCGCTTTACAAGATAATTAAGGAGATTATTCATATTCATAACTTCCTGATTCAGACTATTGTAATAAATTGCATCATTCTTGCTTGTTGCCATAACCCCCTTTTGTTTGTTTAGTAGTGCAAGCAATGATTCTTCTTCCTTTTTCGCCGAAAGGTACTCTGTTCTTGCATCTCTCAAAGTTTTTCCGGCATTTATTTTCACCTCTTTATCTATACGGGACTGAAGAGTGTCAAGCTGTGACCTCAATTGTATCATTTCGGGATAAGACTCTTTGTATATCTGTAATTTTCGCCTGTAATCAGACTCTATTTTCGAATAATCACTTTTAAGACTACTTATCAGATTATTCTGTAATATCTTTGGGAAATCGGAATACTTCATTCCACGCAATTCCATAAACTTTGACTCCTTATTTACCCGATTAATCTGAGCTTGAGTATAAGCTTTGTTAAGATCTCCGAATTTCTCAACAATGGTACTATCACTTCTCGAGAGATAATGAAGATTTTTCCTCTTACCGTATTTTTGCAATTCTTCTTGTTTCTGAGCAAGATTATTTCTAAGCTCGGTAATCTGTTTCCCGATAAATGTGGATGCTTCCATAGAAGATCTTGTCTTTACAATAAGATTGAATTCAATTAATTTTTCAAAAAGAGTATTAATAATCTTCGGAGACATCTCTCTATCGGTTGATATACACCTTACATTAACAAGTCGCGTATTTTCAATCGGGGTTATCCTAATGCCTGACGGATATACACCGATCTCTCTAAAAACGGCTTTTGCAAGGGAGCGGCTCTGTAATATTCTTAATTGAGTATTAAAATACTCATTTCTGTAATCTCCGTAACTGTATCTATTATTCAAGTTAATAATATCTTTTTCCGGTTCAATCATAAGGAGTCCTGAAGACATATATATCGGTGTTTTTAGCGAACTCATTACAAATACAACAGCCATAAATATTAAAGCAAAGAAAATAGGCCAGTGAAGTTTCGGTTTTATTATCCTCCAGTATTTCTCTATTTGGAATCCTTCATCAAGAACCTGAGACTCATCTATATTCATTCTTTCTCCTAAAGGATACTCTCCGGTACATGGATTATATCATTATTTTTCAGGACAAAATCCGGTTTTTTCCCTTTTAATATTTTTTTTACATTAATTTTTATTTTTATCTCTTTCCCGTTTTCATTACGTTTAACAAGAACCGATCCCCTTCTTGCCCTCTCCGTAAACCCCCCCGCTTGAGCAATTGCCCTCAATAAAGTAATGTCTCCCTCTCTGATCATTTTTATATGACCGGCATTTTTAACTTCCCCGAAGATATAAACATTCATATAGCTGACGGCAGGAATATTGATAATATCACCCGCTTTAAGCGGAACATTCAACTTCGGATTTCCTTTAATCATAAGTTCATCCACATCAATAGAGAGGGATAGTGTTTTACCGTTTTTAAGTTTCCTTAGAATTATTATTTTCCTTGAAACATCGGGAGTAAATCCACCTGCCAACGATATTAACTCTAAAATAGTCTTCTCACCGTAAAGTTCATGATTCCCCGGTTTTTTCACCGCACCAATCACTGAAACCATTTTACTGTGATATTCTTTAATAAAAACGGTTACCTGAGCATTATTTAAATATCGTTTTTCAAGTTTTGTCGAAAGCTTTTTTTCGAGTTGAGAGATAGACAACCCTTCAGCTCTCATACTCCCGATAAGCGGTAACGTGATAGCACCGTTCCCCGAGACCCTAACGGTGATGTCCAATTCGGGAACATTAAAAACATTGATATCTATCAAATCTCCCGGACCGATTGTATACGAAATATCCTTTTCGGATTTACTGTTTTTGGAAAATACAACAAAGGAAAAACATAAACTTACAATCAGAAAAAAAACTATCGAGATTTTATTAAAATTCATGGTTAATATACCCTCCGATAAAATGAAATCTTCTACTGAATTCTTTGGAACTGGATTTTCCAAAATAATTTGTATATTTAATACCAAGCTCCATATTTCCGGAGATTCTTATCCCAAACTTGAAGTTCGATATCTCCGTCTTATCTTCTCTTCCAGTTTTACCCCCGGTAATTTCTTTGTATATAATACTACCGATGCTAAAATCGTATCCGGCTTTCATGCCCTTTCCAAGATAATAATCCAGACCGACAGTATAACTCTTTATATCAAAATAGTGATTCGGTACATAAAAAGAATAGCGATTATCAATAACATATGATAAATGCAACTTAAATCTCCTCGCCAACTTTATGGAAATATTTCCGGACCCGTTTGGTTTTAAATATTTCTCCACCATAGGATTTTCGGAAGTAAAATATTTTAATCCGATCCTGAATTGTCCCTTTAGAATACTTACTTCAGGGAATTTTATCCCTGCGGAAAAAATCCCTCCAGTACCGTCTTTTTTCGTATCCGAATCAAACTTTAAATCAAAATATTCCAACCTAAAAAACAGAAGAGTCCTTGTAAAAATTACTTTATTTAATGTTAGACTTACAACACTTCTAACCATATTAAGATTAGATGAAACATTATATTGCCCAAGGTATTTTGAATCGTCATAATCAATATTTGTTTTGCCCACACTTATTTTCATAAAAAATCTATTATAATTCCCGTAATCAAGGGTAATTTTACTATTATATTTTTTAGTTTTCACCCTTTTGCCAAATTCAACCGTCGGTCTCGATAATATATTATTTACACTATAGTTGTACATCAAATTGAATCTCCCAAGGTAAGTGTAAATTGTTGCCGAAAATTTATTGTTAAAAAATTGCAGATCCTTGTTTTTAAGAAAAAACGAGTAATATGGAGATTCTTTTACCACAATAACAAATCTTTTGCCTACCAAAGCGGAAAAATTAATTGCGAGTCCGGCATCGGCAGTCCAATCAGGTGTTGCCTTTTTATCGAAATGGTATATATTGGAATTGAATCCAACATTATTTAAAAGAATTGACGGATCAATGTAAAGAAATCCGATTTTTTTCCATACTCCGTCCACCACACCTTTCCTCACTTCTTTGAAATCTTCGGCAAAAGCAAGGATAGGAATAGAAGTAATAACAAACAAAATAAGGATAAATTTCTTGACCGAACACCCTTTTGAGATTAATTCCATCTTAATGTTATTATATTTCACAAGCAGAAAAATGGCAAGATACGAACATCGTAAAAAAGGAAAGATTAAATAATTAACAAATTATCTTGTTGTAGAACTTGCAGGTTTCTCTTCATCAGGAGGATCAAGTACTTTACAGATTGCAGTTCCGGTAACAATCCAAGCTAACGGAGGTATGGATTTCCTCCTCAAAGAGAAAGAGATATAACTGGTTTTCCCCTCCATTATTGTTACTAAAAAATCAATCTTTTTAATTTTATAAAGATTGTTACGTAACCGAATAGTTACTTTATAATTCCCCGGAATAATTTTTTCAATTTTATAATCACCCTTTTTATCGGTTACAAGAGAATGATAAACTCTGGGAGAATTTCCATCTTTTTCTAATTTTACTTCGGTAAGGGTAATTTGAGCATCTTTAACCGGAGATTTCAAATCTCTTCCATACACAAATCCTGCCATTGTACCTAATTTTGATTCATCAACTTGAGAGATTAAATTTATCGTTGAAATAGAAAAAAATAACAAAACCAAAACTACTCCAATCCGCACATTTTTCATAGACTCCTCCAAAAAGTATACACCGACATAATGCTTTAATTTTCTTAATTTGTCAAGTAATGATTTACTTTTTTGTAATTTTTATTAATATTGTACACTTTCAACATTATCTTTTTTGCTCTCTTTTTATCACCGACCTTTAAATAAATAAGACCCAATTTATAAAAAACTTCAACATCGGACAGGCTCTTATCTTTAAAAAATTTTGACTTTTTTATTATATTAATTGCATATTCAGACATACCTTTTCCAATTAACAAATCTGCCACCTTTAATATAAAACTCTTATTGTATACGTTAGGATATCTTACAATAAAATCAGACATAAAATAGATATCTCTTATCCGCACAGGCAAGAGGGTCAAAACCTCATCAAGAATATCCGAAGCAAGTAATATATCACCGTCAAAACCGTTTATAAAACTTTTGAAATCTTTTTTACTAAAAAAACTATTTTTGATTTTTAATACTCCGTTATACCTTATTCTTTCAACTTTTTTTTTGATTTCCGCTAATTTACCGTTTGCATCTTTTTTTTTCACTTTTTTACAATAATAAAGGAATCTACCGTAATCTTTTTTAAAATAATTTAAGAGAGCGAGATAGTAAGATGATTCACTAACCAACTCTTCGGAATCTGATATTGTGACAGGTAATAAATCTGACATAGCTTTCTTATAATGATTTTTCCTAAAATGGATAACTCCGGAAATATACTTGACTCTTAAGTCATTCTTTCCAAGCTTCCTTAAGTTTTTTATCCCTTCTATTGCAGAATTAAGATCGTTTCTTTTTAGTAAACCACGCAATCTTTTATACAATCTCTCAATTTTATTATCTTTTACAACAGGAATATGCTTACCACTTTTACCGGCATTTACTTTCTTTGCATAAGAACGCTCTATCACAGAGAACATACTATCAAGATCATCTCTTATTTCATCCGGTTTCTTTAATTCCCTAAAACTCAAAATACCTGTTAACTTTTTTAACTTATCCGTAATTTCTATAACTTTGTCTCCATCTTTCAACTTAAAATAAGCTAAGGATGAATACAGATAAATCTCTTTTAGAATATCTGTTTCATCATGAAGTCCGAACTCGGCAATTCTAAAATTTTCTACAGCTTCAGAATACTTTCCCAACATATAAAACTCTTTACCCTCTTTTTCAAGATTTTTGTAAAAATCCGAACAAATTAAAACAGAATTAAACAAAAGAACAAACAAATTGATAATTATTATTTTTTTCATATTAGTTATATGCATTATATCAAATTCAGGAACTTTTCGCTCCTTTTATTACAATATTCTTGACTGCTTTCCAAAAATAACTCCAGTCTGTTTTGAATGGATTTTTTTTAAATTGTCGTAAATATTTTCTTTCGGAATCCCAAACTTCTTCTATTGATCCGGGCATATCCGCATAGTAAGGCGGAATTAGACCGGGTTTATTCAAAACCCTTTCTTCTTTGAGATCATCGGGATAAGTATTAAAAAATGTTTCACTTAACGGCCTTACACCAATTAATTTTAAATCCCCTTTTATCCAATTTATTACCATCGGGATTTCATCTATCCAGAATTTCCTGAACACTCTTCCCCATGATGTTATTCTAAAATCATCCTTTATTTTACCCTTCTCATCAAGCTTATTCCTATCATAAATATATTTGTGAATGAACTCCGAAAACGGATGCATTGTCCTTACCTTGTAAATAAATATGGATTTTCCGTTTCTCCCTACTCTTTTTTGTTTAAAGAATAGAGCATAGGAAGGGATAATTCTGAGTGGACAATTCACTTTGTTTACAATAAACCACACAAAATTTTCTATCTCTTTTAAAGAGATGATTTCAAATCCGCAATAATAAAGACGACCAAGCCCCTCCGCCATTGAGAATACACGACGCCGTCCTTTTGTTATCATAAAATAAAGTTTATTAAGTATTGGTACCTTTGGAAATATTCTCCTCCAAAGAAAATCAAATGTATAGAATATCTTTGCAAAAAACGCCGGATATTTATTTTTAAAATAGTAATATCTCCTTTCCATCGGTTCAAATTTTCCAACAAATACTCCGCCGTTATTAATAATTCTATTTACACTTATAAGATATTTATTTAAATTTCTAAAACTATTCAATTCATGAAAATTCATCAACAGTTCAAGTGAATCGTCAGGAAGAATATTTACATTATAGGGGTTGCCCGTATCCATCACTTCGGATTTAACAATATCTATTTTTCTCAAATCAACTGCTTTATCAATAAATTCAAGAATATCCAAAGAATCCGGCAAATATACTTTTGATAATTTTTCATAAAGTTGTTTTGAATTTTTCCTTTTTCCACTTATTGAATACTTCCCTTTCCTTACCGATTCTCTCTTTATTATCTCTTTAACAATAATATCCTCGTGAATAAGGGGAGCTTCGAAAACATTTATTTCGGGAATATCACTCTTTTGTATAAATCTATACATAAATATTGAAAAGAAAATAAAAAGTTCAAGCAATGCATAAGCAATAACAGTTCCGAAAATGAGGAGTCTGGACAATCCTTCAATTCGGAAACCAAAAATTACTGCTGAAAACAGGGAGAGAATTATAAAATATGACCTCATAAAAGGGGCAATCATGCTTAAGAAATTTGTACTTAATTCAAGGATAAACTTATGAGTAAACAAAGCGATGAAGAACCAAAGAAAATAAATTGAAATCAGTATGTAAAAATATATATCCGATCTAATAACCGTTGTATTAAGTTTTATATAGTGGATAGAAAAAAAACTTACTGCAATTAAGATCATTTCCGATAAAATCAATATCAACGAATATTTCTTCTCCCCCTCTTCCTTCTTCACAAATACGGGGAGAAGTAATCCCGAAACTATAAATATTTCCAGTAAAAGATAGATTGATATTGTCCCGAATACTATAAACCTAGAGAGGTTGTAGAGTTCCAGTCCGAAAATCAACAGGGCAAGAAGTCCTGTGAAATAGAGAGCTGAAAATGAGTAAGGCTCTAAACTCACTTCCTCACTGTCCCTGAACTTGGAAGTAAATATCCCCGACAAAAACCAACACAGAATGAGAAGCGGTATAAAACTAAGGTAGGTTTCTCCCAGATTAAGATTCCCTCTTTTTAGAAAAAATGTAGCCAAATAAGAAAATAACAGCAGAAAAAGATCGGTAAAAGTTTTAAAAAAATTTATTTTAATTTCTCCATTTATCAATAAAAATCGATTTTAATATTTCAACTATCCTGTCAGCACTTTTCCCATCCCAATATTTCGGGATTTTCCCTCTTTTCCCTTTCCCGTTCAGGATCAAGTTAATCTCTTGTATGATCTCATTCTTCTTCACCAATTTATTACTGCCTTCGGTAATCGTAATCGGTCGCTCTGTATTCCTACGCAATGTCAAACAAGGGATATTTAAATATGTTGTCTCCTCCTGAATTCCACCGGAATCCGTTAAAACAAATTTTGCTCCCGATACCAGTTTTAAAAATTCAAGATAACCCAACGGTTTACAGATGATCAAGTTTGAGAACGATTTTATCCTCTCCGTTAATCGAAAGTTTTTAATATTTTTAAGCGTTCTCGGGTGAACGGGAAAAATCAAAGGGAGCCTCTCTGAAATTGAACCCCAGATTTCAATAAGTTCTTCCAAATCATCTTTACGATCAACATTTGACGGTCTGTGAAAAGTCATTATCCCATACTCTCCGGATTTGATATTCTCTCCGTATTTATATTTTTCACCGTTGTTTCCTTTTATTTCAACTTTGATCTTTTTAGATTTATTTAAATTATTGATGAGAGAATCTATCATCAGATTGCCTGTCATAAATATTTTATAGGGGTCTTTCCCTTCTCTGATCAGATTATTATCAGCATCGGATGAAGTGGTAAAAAAGATATCACATATCGCGTCCGTAACGACCCGATTGATCTCCTCCGGCATTGTCCTGTCATTACTTCTCAGCCCCGCTTCGTAATGGATTGTTTTGATGTTCAGCTTGGTCGCCACCAGAACACATGCTACCGTTGAATTTACGTCCCCCACTACGAGAACGGCATCGGGTTTTTCGTCAATACATACTTTTTCGAACCTTTCCATTATCCTTGCCGTCTGTACGGCATGAGAAGCGGAACCTACCTCAAGGTTTACATCAGGTTCGGGAATATTCAATTGTTCGAAGAAAAGTTCTGACATTTTCTCATCATAATGTTGCCCTGTATGAACAAGCAGAGTATCGAACATTTCATATTTCTCCATCTCATGGATCAGTGGAGCAATTTTCATAAAATTGGGTCTCGCACCGGCAACAAGAATAATTTTAATTTTAGAGTTCATAAATTATTTTATAAAAAAAAACAGAAAATAAATTTTTCCATAGACTTTTACTCGTCGAGTTTTATTTTAAGTACATTATCATAGGATATCAATTTTAATGGTATTTTCGGGTATTTCTCAATGAAGAATTGATATTTTTTCAAACTGAATTTGGTTTCGGAGAATTTCGCCTCAAAAGCTTTGTTATTCTGAATGATAAAATCAACTTCCTGTTTTTTCTGTGATCGCCAGTATTTAATATCATCGGTATCGTATTTATCTAAAAACCGCCTGAAAACAAAATTCTCAAATATACCTCCTTTGTTTACCCTTAAAACCAGAGGCTGGAAATTGTTAATAAAAAAGTTCCTTAATCCCAGATCATTAAAGTATGCTTTAGGCATTTTTTTTAGTTCCTTTGAAAGATTAGTGAAAAAAGGGCATATAGTGGTTACATGAAATGATTTCTTCATTAATCCAAGGTAGGATTTAATGGTTAAATGACTAAAACCAAAATTTCCGGCAATTTCGTTTGAATTAAATTGACCGCCAATTCTTTGGGCGATGATTTTCAAAACAGTCAAATAGGCATCCAAATTTTTCAAACCTGATTCGATAGCATCCTTTTTAACATATGAGTTTGCAATTTCTCTCAATATTTCCTTTTTTTCTTCTACATCCGTTTCCACAACCACATCCGGATATCCCCCATAGACCATATATTGATCAAGTAAAGTATTCAGTTCGTTAACATATATTGTAGGTAATTCACCGGCATTTATCAGAGGTATTAATTCCTCCCTGTTTTTAAAAAGTAAAAATTCTTCCATGGACAGCGTGAGCAACTTAAATATTCGTTTTCTGCCGGCCATTGAATCTTTAAACTTTTCATCAATATAAAAACTTGATGAACCGCTTACAACAAACTTAATGCTACTTTGATATTTGTCATAATGATATTTAAGGAAATTGGAAGGGTTCTTCAAATATTGGATTTCATCTATAAAAATGATTGTTCTTCTATTGAGATCAAGGGGAGGCAGAACTTGTAACAGCTTATCCGGATGCTGATCAAGAGTATCTAAAATCAGAGGATCTTCCAGACTGAGAAAATAGTTAGGCAGGTGCAATTCAGAGTTTATATATTTTTGCAACTGGTGCAACAAAGTTGTTTTGCCGGTTTGCCGTGCACCGATGACCAGAGAGATCTGCTTTTTATCAAGATGTTTTTTTAATTTAAAGAATAGGTCTCTTTTTTTCATAACAACATAATATCCCAAAATCCATCAAACATCAACAACAAAAAATCCCAATTTCACACAGATCCCATTATCATAATATCCTGTTTTCTTAATCTTTCTGTTTTCCTCTCTAATCTTACCCCTGACCGCTTACCTTATAATTCTATATTACCTAAACCTCTCCTGATATTCCGGATTTTTTTTTATTATTTTTGCACTTTTAGGATAATTTTCGATAAACCAGACGAAGAATGCGGTTACATCTATTTTATCTTTCAGCATTTTTTCTCTTCTCTTCCGCCACACTTCTTTTCTGTTCTTCATCTTTAATATCTCTTCGATCTTCCCGTAGAGTTTCTCCGGTTCGGATGTTTTTATTCCGTATGTCAAATTATACTTGTGTTCGAGTTCCTCGAGGTAGCTCAGTCTCCCTACAAAGTCATTAAACCTCAATGCAGGCGTACCGAGGACCGCCGCTTCAGCCGTCATCGTCTGGCTGTCACCGATATACATGTCGGCATAATACAAAGCATGGTGCATATGGATCGGGTTAATACCGATCCTGTACTTTTCAAATTCAGGTTCAAGCTCCCTTTCCGATGTGATGTAAACATTACCGTGGGAAGTCAGAATATCTATTACCCTCTTTGCAATCTCTGCATTTATTCCCGTCTTCCCCTCATCATGATGTGCTGCAAGTTTTGAAAATCTTATAAGGAAAAATTTTCTGCTCAAGTCTATTTTATCTTTGATATACTTTTTATCCGGAGGAAAATTTTTCGGATAGAGATAAGACAGTTCATGATAACCTTTATAAGCAATAGTCTTATTTTCCCATTTCCCTGTGTTACAATTTTCCGGTGCAAGGATGAATGACGATAACGGATATGAAAGTTTGCAATACAACGGGACAGCCGGACAGTCGTCTTCATTAAAGTTTATAGATGGGATCCCGAGCAGTTTCCCAATATGAGGAAATTCAACTGAAGTACCAAGTAATATATCAGGTTTGTTCTTCAGGCAATGTTTGAGAATCCTGTAATCTCTTTTAATCATTCCGCGGAGCATCCCTATCTTTGAGGAACTTCTCCCTTCCCGAAGTATATTTGTAAATTCGAACCCCTCACTTTTTAAGAGTTCTTCCAGGATTTCTTTTTTCTGGATAAGAATTTTTACGGAGTGTCCATTTTTTGATAATTCAACAATTGTATTTCTGAATAGATAAAAATGAGCCGGATGCCCCATGTAGACTAAGATTTTCATAATTGTTTTTTAGGTAGTATTAGTATTTCGGTAAGTGCGAGGAACATCCAGGCGTTTGACCATCTCATGTAGGAAATCTTATTTGTTATAAATCTCCCTTTTCTGAAATAGAAATATCCTTTTTTGTCCTGCATATTGTCAATCGTCCATTTTGCAATTTTTTTTGCAAAATCCGAATATTCGGGATTCAAATAGGACAATTTTGAAAATGTGATTATCCCCTGAGCCTGATTGTGAATGTCAACAGGCCAGATCTTCGGAAGTCTCCATTTGGATCTCCCGTTCTCAAAGAACTGTTCCCTCCTGTAAAACTCCGCTCCCTTCCTGATCGAATCTTCCAATCCTGGAATTTTTAAATCTGTCAATCTTCTAATCTCATCCAATGATTCCAGAACATATCCCTGATGGAAATCAACCTGTTCCCGCTCAACACCTGTATTAAGATTCTTACTGTAATTCCATCTGCCGTCATCTTTCTGATGTGCAAGTACAAATTCAACAGATTTTTTTATATAAGATAACAATTCCTGATCTTTCTCAATATAATAAATACGTGATAGTGTTTCTGCAGCCAACATACTTGCATTAAAACAGAGTTCTTCTTTTATGGGAGTGTAACTGAAACAAATTCCTTCATTCTGTTTACTGATAATTAGATCCTTAATAATAAATTCTTTAACCCCGATAAGCATATCTTTGGTTTGTTTGTCCTTTGTTAATTGAAAATAATTAAATAGTCCTTTTGCAATAATGGATGTAATAACCACTGTCGGTTTATCAAACATGAATTTATAATTAAATCCGAAATTCCAACAATTCCCGGAGTATCCTTTTACAGAACTTCCGTTTAAGAAATCAACCAATTTATCAATTCTGGCTTTTACGAATTCATCATCGGAATGAATTGACAACAGATTTGTGTAAGCATTAAGGAAAATTCCTATTGCTTTAGGCATCATTGTTTTTTTCATTGCAAGGAATTTCCGTGTATTAATAGGATTGAGTTTAAAAAATTGAGTAATAAATGTATTTAAATAATAATTATTAATTACAAATGTATTATTTGTAATATTTAATCCGTCATATAGATCATACCCCGAATAATTCTCTTTCTCAATATAATTCCTAAGTTTTATCAAGCTTTCTTCTGTTAATCTCATATTAATGCTTTATTTTTAATTTCTTTTCCAGAATTTCTTTGAAAAACGGATGCATGAAATAGAATTGTTTCCCATCTCCTTTAACTTGCTCAATACTTTCTACATTATTCTCTTTTAGTTTTTTTATTGTACTTAGAATTAAATCAACAGATTCTTCTCTGCATAATTTTCTTAATTCCGTAATAGAATTAATACCGAAAATATTCAGCTTTTTTCTGATAATAATATCACCTGTATCAATTCCGGTATTCACATAATGAGTTGAAAGGTATACTTTCTTTTCAGTTAACAAGGACCATTCGGCAGTATTAACACCTCTGAAAAACGGAAGTTTTCCATGGTGGCAGTGGATAGCTCCTTTTTTTGGAATGGTAAGGATGTTCTTTCTGATAATTCCCGAACCTAACAAAAGGATCAGGTCGGGATTGATTTTTTTTAAGATTCTTTCTGAATTTTTTGAGTTCAAATCATTTACATTTTTT
>Ga0256846_1000584_pt1 | contig 14204 bp, 13 predicted proteins | sample TevniametaG_FD_189098 | JGI IMG/M metagenome (GOLD analysis project Ga0256846, IMG submission 189098) | Tube worm associated microbial communities from hydrothermal vent at the East Pacific Rise, Pacific Ocean - Tevnia | ecosystem: Host-associated > Annelida > Integument > Unclassified ...
CCCATAGGCCGGATAAACTATTTTAACGGCAAGTACCACATTCTTAATTATAAGGTATCCATATTTAGTGAGAAATTTGATTATCAGGACTGCTGTGTCATTCGGGATATAGATGTTAACTTCCTTGATTACCTGCAGATGGAGCAAAAACCTTTTTTATTGATCGGCAGTAAATACTATGAAGATAAGGGTATCATAACATCAGCAGTAATAAACCGGATTGCCGTCTATGAATTGAATGCGGGGCGACCCGTCAAAAGGCTTAAAATTGTATTGTATGAATTTAAAGATCAAACAAGATTTAAATTTATTACCGAAGAAAATGGTAAAACAATCTTTTATAAGTATTATTTTGCACCCCAGGGCTATGGTTTTATGATGGATAACAGCATCTGCTACGGGGTAAGTACCCGGCAGGGTTTCTTTGTTTACGATACAACTACCAAAGAGAAAAGATTTATTAAGCTTTCCTGGTTACAACCAAAGGCTTTTACCGATGAGCAGGCTTTGGCTGTTGGTACCTACAAAACCAAAAATTTAAACGATAAAAAGTCATTTAAGGCAAAGGGGTTTAAGGCAATCTATAAATCCTGCAAGGAAAACAAGCTTTATTTTTTATGGCTGCTCAAGGGCAGCGGTAATACCGTGAATCTTATCACCGATATCGATACAAAGAAGAATAAATTCACCGTGAATGTGGTTAAGTTTCCCTCAGGAGAGCTATTGAGTCGTTTTACTCTGCCCTACGGTCAGCATTTTACCCGGCTGCTTTTCTGTGCCAGACCTTCTATACCTCAATTTTACATTGATCATGAAAAGGGAATCTATATCTACGGGGACCGGGACGAGGAACACAATGAGCTGGTCAGGTATTGCAGATTTGAGATAAAAGAGAGATTAGTGGTAAGTGGAAGTGATAAGTGGAAGTAAAAGAAAAAAAATTAGTTGTAAGTGGAAGTTAAAGGATAAAAGATAAAACAATGCAAGAGCGGAAAAAGCGGGGAATATATAGAATCTGAGGGAAGAAAAAAAAGTGTAAAACCCTGGTTAAATGAGGATTTTTTGATGGGGAAAGTTAAAGTAAACACCAAAAAAATTGGATAAAACCACAAAAAATTGATTAAAAAATTTATCTATGAAATAATACATAATGCTGTATAGCTATATAAAAAAGAGTTAGCAGTTAATTAAAAATAGGACAGTTAAATATGAAAAAAGTACGAAAATTCAATAAAAAACCTGATAATTCGATAATCAACAGAGATATGAATGGTGAAATTCACTATATTGATTCATTCAGTATAGGAATCGAGAATACAAACAATTATTCAGTAGACTATTTAACGGCATTGCTTTTTTCTTCAATTCCTGGATGGGCAAGAATACTATTAAAAGTACATGCTTTTTTAGTCAAGCCATTTGGCCTTGAAACCGTAATAATTCCAGAACAGGGAACTTTAGAGACATCTTTGCATTACAATATTGGAGATAGGGCAATATTTTTTTCTGTGATTGATCGTTCGGAATCTGAGATAGTGATGGCTGAAGGTGATAAACGCCTATATTTCAGAACTTCTCTATACGTCGAGAGAACTTCAGACCAGAATCTTGATAATGTATATGTAACGACTCTTGTGCAATTCCATAATATTTGGGGAAAATTGTACTTTGCACCAGTAAAACCGTTTCACAAATTGATAATGAGGACATTACTTATAAATTTTTCTAAAAAATTCAATTAAGCGAAAGCGGGACGGAGTTTTGATTCTTAAAATGAGTGGAAGTATAGTGGTCTGGTTTGTCAAGACCATTTCGCTAGCTCAATTAAGGTGCATCTCCCTGTATTTCATTTAACCAACTTTCCTCATACTTGAATATACTTCCCCGGGAGTTAAATAATCAAGACTCTGATGAACTCTTAAATTATTATACTTCTGAAAATAGTTTTCCAGATTCTTTTTGCAATCAAGAACATCGACATAATATTTCAGATATACCTCCTCGTATTTTAAAGTTCTCCGGAAACGTTCTATGAAAATATTATCCATTGCCCTTCCTCTGCCATCCATACTGATCTTTATTTTGTGGCTTTTAAGAATCCCAACGAACTCATTACTGGTAAATTGTGAGCCCTGGTCTGTATTAAAATACTCAGGTACTCCAAACTTTTCTATAGCTTCATTTAAAGTTTCCCGGCAGAAACCAACGTCCAGAGTATTTGAGATCTTCCAGGATAATATATATCTGCTGAAATGATCGATTATCGCTACAAGATAAACAAAACCTCTCTCCATGCGGATATAAGTGATATCCGTGGCCCAGACTTTATTGGGACGATCAATCTTTACTCCCTTGAGCAAATACGGATAAACCTTATGCTCTTTGTTAGGAATACTAAGTCGCTTCTTAGGATAAATCGCTTCAATACAGGCTTTTCTCATCAATCCCCGGACTTTACTACGCCCAACTTTATAACCTCTACGATTTAATTCTTTTGTTAATCTCCGACTGCCATAATAGGGAAACTCAAGAAATATCTCGTCCAGAAGATCAAGAAGGTTTTTGTCTTCATGGCTGATCTCTTTCTTCTCTCTGTAAAGACCGGATCGACTTAGATCTAAAAGCTGGCATTGATGACGGATACTCAGATCAGAATTCTCTCTTTCTATCATTTCCAGTTTTACAGGTCTTTCATTTGTTTGTACTTTTTTTTTAAGAACTCAAGATCAATATTCTGTTTCCCGATCTTCTTGTACAACTCTTCGGTAAGATCCTTTAACTCATTTATTTGGGGATCCTGTTTCCTCGTGAAAATACTGTGTGCTTCCTCAAGCATCTTCTTTTTCCATAATCGGATCATGTTCGGATGAACTCCATATTCTCCCGATAACTCTGAAATTGTCTTCTCACCTTTGATCGCTTCCAATGCCACACGTGCTTTAAAGTTCTTATCAAATTTGCTGCGTCTACTCAATATAGCCTCCTTTGTTATTTTAAAGGAGATACACTTTATTTACTATCAAATTTTGGTCTATTTTCCCCGGACCATTATAGTCTTAAACAATTTAAAAAAAACTAAACTATCGGGAAATGAAATAATTGCAATGCTAATTTAATTTCTTTGTTAGAGTCAACTGGTAATGAAAAAATGTAATTCATCCATGTTTCATCACTTCTCTCTGCTTCAGCAATAAAATTTGAATGTTGCGTAATAGCATTTTTTGCTTTCTCAAGTATTTTGCTAAATTCCTTTCTTTTTACAAAAACAATTACTGATGTCTTTGAATCTCTCCATGTAAGATATCCTAATAGTTGATCTATTGTCTTCAGTAAAGATTTTTCACCACTCCAGTATTTACATTCAGCTATAAAAACGACAGAACTATCATACCTTAGCTGTATATCAGTTTTTCCAGATTTATTGAATGTTTCTCAGGATGCACTACCAAATTCAAAACTAGGATCAAGATTCATTATTATAAAATCCCTTAAATCTTCCTTCCTTTTATTTTTATAAGTTGACGGCATTCTCTCAAAATTTTTCCCTACATCATTTATTATTTTAAGTATTTCAATGTATGTTTCATTATCCAAAGACGGTTCTGGTTTAAATCCTTTATCAGAAACATCCGGTTTAACTAGAATTTTTTTTCTTAACATTGGGCTTGGAATAGAAAATGTCTCAGATAATTTATTTCTCTTTTTTATTGGAACACCAAGAGAGGATAATAGTTTTTCTCTTTCTAAGATATGTGATTTCCTTTTATTGAACCTATCTTTTATGTGACTTTTAAGATTTGAATTGAACTCTAATATTTCTGTTTTTAAACTCTCATATGAACTTTTTAAATACCTAAGTGACTTTTCGTATTCTCCATTAATTTTAATTGGATCATTGTAGAAATCTATATATTCAAAATATATTGTCTTTTGACTCGTGTCGATTCTGACTTCGACTCCATCTGTTGTACTCCATGTTTTTCCACGATATCTTAATAAATTGATGTCACCAAGATAAGGTATATGATATACAATAACATCTTTTTTTATTTTCATATAGGGATCTCTAAATAATAAATCTGATGGGAAACGATTTGTTTCGATTACTCTTTCATAATGTTCGACAAATCTTTCTTCCTCATGAATTTCAGGGAAATCTAATTGAAATTCACTTACTAAGAAATTTATCAATTCTTTCTTGAATACGTATAAGAATTTCTTTAAACAAATCATCCAATCTTTTTTCAGAATATAATTTTATTGTTTCTATCATATTAATTCTTTTTTAAATAGTAATACTATGTATTTTTTGACACTCCTAACTTTCCAAATTATCAATATTATTATATTGCCTCAGAATAATGAAGGGGTCAAATCTGTGTTTGACTTTTGGAGATAAATCCCTTAGTTTTTTATCCATAAAATAATTTCCATACTCAATAAAATCACTTGGTTGATATTAATCTACTAAAATGATTTTGTCAAAAATCAGCAAGTCTCCACTTGAAATCAGATTTTCAGATCAATTATAAAACAAAGAAACAAAGCACCGTCACCCCTATTGACAATTTTACATATTGATTGTAAAATCGCTATATCGGAGTTTAACGATATGATAAAGAAAGCGGAAAAAATTTTTAAAGCACTCGGAGAAAGGAATAGGCTTAGGATAATTAATATGCTGATGGAAAGATCCATGTGCGTTTGTGAAATAACCGACATTATGGACCTTTCACAATCTACCGTCTCAGGTCACTTGAGAGTTCTTAAAGAAGCGGATATCATTGAAGATACCAAAGAAGGACTATGGGTGGAATACAGCTTGTTAAAACATAATAATATCAACAAAACTCTGTTTAATATTTTAAAGACAATGTTTGATGAAGATCCTGAATTAAATAAAGAGAGAAAATCCGCCATGAAAGCTGACCGTCAGGTATTATGTAAGAAGTGAAAAGTTTGTATAGTTAATATCGTTACATGGGAATATATAGAATTTATGAGGTAACATAGATGAAAGAATGGAAGATTTTTTTTGTATTACTTTTTATCTTTTTATTATTTTACTTTTTTCCACTTGACATATTACCGTTCGGAGGACCTCTATTTGAGGCAATTGCACTGGTAAAATGGTATGCTCGTGAACATGTTTTATTATGTCTTGTTCCTGCCTTTTTCATTGCAGGAGCCATTTCGGTATTTCTCAGTCAGGACTCGGTAATAAAATATCTTGGACCGAATGCAAATAAATTTGTCTCCTATGGAGTCGCATCCGTATCAGGAACAATCTTAGCCGTGTGTTCATGTACTGTATTACCTCTATTCTCAGGAATCTATAAAAGAGGAGCCGGACTTGGTCCTGCAACAACATTTTTGTACTCCGGACCTGCCATAAATATACTTGCGATAATTCTTACCGGTCAAGTACTGGGTTGGGAGCTTGGGTTTGCAAGAGCCGTCGGAGCTATATTGTTCAGCATAATAATCGGATTGATGATGTATGTTATTTTTATGAAGGAAGAGAACAAAAAGGATCGGAAGGAAGGATTTCAAATTTTTGAAAATTCAAATAAACGTCCTTTGTGGAAAGATACACTTTACTTTATCTCAATGGTGGGGATTCTGGTATTTGCCAACTGGGGGAAGCCCGCAACGGAAGGAAACGATATTTGGATATCAATATTTTCCATAAAATGGATAATCACCGGTATATTTGCATTGATGTTATTATTAATACTTTTCAAATGGTTTAGAAAAAAAGAATTGAAGGAGTGGACGATCTCTTCATGGGACTTTACGAAACAGATCCTCCCTTTACTATTCTTTGGGGTTCTCGCAGCCGGTATTTTTCTCGGGAGACCGGGTAATGAGGGACTAATACCTTCCTCATGGATTCATGACTTAGTAGGAGGTAATTCTATTTTTGCAAACTTCTTTGCGTCTTTAGTCGGTGCTTTCATGTATTTCGCCACATTAACGGAAGTCCCTATTCTTCAAGGACTGATGGGTGCCGGAATGGGTAAAGGTCCCGCACTTGCTTTGCTATTAGCCGGTCCGGCTTTAAGTCTCCCTAATATGCTTGTTATAAGAGGTGTTTTGGGAACGAAGAAAACACTTGTATTCGTATTACTGGTTGTGATTATGGCTACTCTTTCCGGTCTTATATATGGATTATTATTTTAACTATGAATAAGAAAATTAAAAAATAAAGGAGAAAACAATGAAAGAGATAAAAGTTCTCGGTTCGGGATGTCCCAAGTGTAAAAAACTTGAAGAATCAACTCGTGCTATTGCAGAGGAGATGAATATTGAGTATAACTTGGAAAAAATTACCGATCTCAATAAAATGATGGATTTCGGTGTAATGATGACACCTGCATTAATAGTTGACGGAGAAGTAAAAGCAGTTGGTAAAATACCGGAAAAAGAAGATTTGAAAAAAATGCTTTCGTAAGATTAACAGGAGAAATTAAAATGATTAAAAAAATTACCGCTTTAACATTTATCATCTTTTTTACATATTCTATCAGTGCATCATGTAATTCCGGTAACAACGAAAATGATAAAAAACCGGAGAAAAATGAATCAAACATTAAAGTAACATTTGTGGAATTAGGATCTGTAAAATGTATTCCGTGTAAAAAAATGAAACCGATCACAGATGAAATCGCAAAAGAATATAAAGATCAGGTTAAGGTTATATTTTACGATGTATGGACATCCGAAGGGAAACCTTTTGCGAAAAAATTCAAGATCAGACTAATACCTACTCAGGTATTTTTAGATAGTAAAGGGAAAGAATATTTTCGACATGAAGGATTTTTCCCGAAAGAGGAAATATTGAAGATTCTAAAAATGAAAGGAGTTAAACTATAGTGGATTCCATATTTTCCTGGTTATCTAATCTGGTGCAGTCCACTTTTATGGTAGCAATAGCCGGATCTTTCCTTTGGGGAGTCTTAAGCATCCTTCTCAGCCCATGCCATCTTGCAAGCATTCCGCTGATAGTTGCATATATTAGTGAGCAAAAGAACAGAACATTTAAAAAAGTTTTCTTGACATCCGTATCATTTTCTTCGGGAATTTTGGTCACAATTGCAATCATAGGCATAGTTACATCTTTAATGGGGCGAATGATAGGAGATACTGGAAAATGGGGAAATTATATCGTTGCAATTATATTTTTAATAGTCGGACTTTATCTGCTTGATATGGTTAAGATAAATTTTCCCGGAATCAGACAATTAAAAACAAAGAAAAAGGGAATCGGCTCGGCATTTATTTTGGGACTTATTTTCGGTATTGCTCTTGGGCCCTGCACTTTCGCTTATATGGCTCCTGTCCTTGCAATAACATTATTCTCATCTTCCTCAGACATATTTCACAGTTTTGCTCTTCTTGCCGCTTACGGAGTAGGACATTGTTTCGTCATAATCCTTGCGGGATCGTTTACCGAATATATACAAAAATATTTAAAATGGAACGAATCTTCCCGCGGGACTATAATTGTAAAAAGGATATGTGGTATTTTGATTATTGTCGCAGGAATTTATCTATTAATGATATAAGCTACAAAAATCCAATAAATTCATTATAAGGATCCGAATAACCGAGTTTTAACTGGCGGATTTCAATTTATCGAATCTTTTTCTTTCATGAATATTCAGAAGTTTTTTTCTCATTCTTATATTTTTAGGAGTTATCTCCAGAAGTTCATCATCCTCTATGTATTCAAGTGCCTGTTCCAGTGTGAATTTTCTCGGTGTTATTAGTTTTACGGCATCATCGGCTCCGGAAGATCTCATGTTTGTCAGTTTCTTGGTTTTGCAAACATTTACGACCAGATCATTTTCTTTGCTATGTTCACCCACTATCATTCCCGAATAGACAGGTACACCCGAATCAATAAAAAGAGTTCCACGAGGTTGAAGATTGAAAAGTCCGAAAGCAACCGATACTCCGTTTTCAAGAGCAATCAAGACTCCTTTGGTTTTCTTACTAAAATCTCCTTTATATGGCTCGTATGATGAGAAACTATGATTTAATATTCCGGTTCCGTGAGTAGCCGTTAAAAATTCTCCGTTAAATCCGATTAATCCCCTTGAGGGGATCAAAAATTCGATTCTGGTATATCCGCTTACTCCCGATGTCATATTTACCATTTCCCCTTTTCTCAGACCAAACATCTCAATAACTACTCCGCTAAACTCATCGGCAACATCAACAACTGCATATTCGATTGGTTCACATTTTGTTCCTTTTATATTTTTAAATATGACTTCCGGCTTTGATACTTGAAATTCATAACCTTCTCTCCTCATATTTTCAATTAGAATGGATAATTGAAGAGCTCCTCTTCCTTTAACTAAAAATGAATTTTTTGTATCGGTCTCCGAAACACTTAGACTAACATTTGTTAAAATTTCCTTTTTAAGCCTGCTCCATACATGACTTGAAGTAACACGGGTACCTTCTTTACCGGCAAACGGAGAGTCATTCACAATAAAGTTCATTGCAAGAGTCGGTTCATCTATGTCAATGGACTTCAAAGAGTTCGGGTAATCTTTGTCCGATATCGTTTCTCCGACATCAATCGATTCAATTCCGCAAACCGAAACTATGTCTCCCGCATAAGCTTCGGGAACATCTATCCTTTTTAACCCCTGATAAGTAAAAAGCTTTGTAATTTTGCAAACCTTATGCTCACCGTCTCTCTTCATAAGCAGAACTTCCTTGCCCTGTTTTAAGGTACCGTTATGTATTCTTCCGGTTCCTATTTTACCGAGATAATTATCATAACTAATTGCCGATGTCAGGAATTGCAGAGGTTTATCCTTATCACCTTCAGGTTCATCCACGTGCTTAATTATTGTTTCAAAAAGGGGGATTAAGTCCATATTTTTATCGTCGAACTCATATCTTGCAAAACCCTCTTTTCCGGAAGCATAGATAATTGGGAAATCAAGTTGATCTTCATTCGCATTTAATTCAACAAATAAATCGAAAACCTGATTTAAAACTTCATCCGGTCTTGCATTGGGTCTATCAATTTTATTGATTACTAAAATCGGGTTTAAACCTTGTTCAAGAGATTTTTTTAAGACATACTTGGTCTGAGGCATAGGACCTTCAAATGCATCCACAAGTAAAAGAACCGAATCAACCATTTTCATAATTCTTTGCACTTCTCCGCCGAAATCCGCATGTCCGGGAGTGTCAACAACGTTTATCTTAAAATTTTTATAAATCAAAGTAGCATTTTTTGAAAATATCGTTATTCCACGCTCCCTTTCAAGATCGTTTGAATCCATAACTCTTTCAACTATCCTTTGATTTTCTCTAAAAACTCCGGTCTGTTTTAATGCAGCATCAATAAGGGTGGTCTTCCCATGATCAACATGAGCGATAATTGCTATATTCTTTATTTTTTTCATTATTTTCCATTTGTAAGAGTGCACAATATCCATTAGAAAATTAATTTTTCAGGGATTGTGAACTAACACATAAGATATTTGATTATAACATATTTTTCTGAATAATGATACAAATGGAATAAATGTATAAATACATATTCACAGTACATTTAGGAGAGTTGTATATTCATCCCTCTGTTGGCAAGTTCATCCGCTTTCTCATTATTTTCGATTCCGGAATGTCCTTTTACTTTTATAAATTTGACTTCATATTTCCTTATCAACCCAAGTAGACTTTCCCACAAATCTCTATTTTCCACCGCTTCCTTTTTACTTGTTTTCCATCCGTTTTTTTCCCACTTCAAATACCACCCTTGTTTAATACAATTCACAATATAGGCACTGTCGGAGTATAGTTTAATTTCCACATCATCTCTTTTTATCTCCTTAAGACCCATAATGCAAGCCTTTAATTCCATCCTGTTATTCGTAGTATTTTGTTCTCCTCCGAAAATTTCCTTCCGATTTCTTCCCGAAATAAGAACCGCCCCCCAACCACCGACATTATTTTTAAATTGATTTCCCGAACAAGCTCCGTCAGTATAAATCTCAATTAGACTTTTTCTCATTTTAATAAAAACTCCATGACCGATATAGTATATCAAACTTTAGTAGAAGTGAAAAAATAATTAAATTTTAATATAAACTTTTGACATTTATCACGTTTTTTAATAAAATATTTACAAATGAAACGTTCTCTTAAATTTTACGAACAATATTCAATGGTTTGTCAAGTTATTACAAAACCTGCAAGACTTCTAATTATTGATCTGATTGGTGAAGGAAAAATGAATGTATCCGATCTTCAGGAAAAAACAGACCTTTCAGCCAGCAGTCTTTCAAATCACTTGAACTCACTTTTTAAGATGGGAGTACTTAACAAGACAAAAGACGGAGTGTATGCATATTACTCTTTAACGGATACGAGTCTTTTAGATGTAATAGAAAATATGTCGGAATTTGTATTCAAGATTTCAGAGGTAAAAACAAAGTCACTCAAGTAAACCTTATTTACTTATATATCCGTTTTCTTACATAAATAAATTTGATAGGTCTTCAATTGCTTCACTCCATTAAATCTAACAGATAATTTTTTCTATTTATACCCGAAAATCATTGAATATATGATCAATGCGGTTAATGCAAGTCCCGTTAATAAAAACAACATTCCCATTATTGAAATGAACTTATCATATTTTTTATAACCGTTTTTCTTAACAAGATTTTCCTCAAGCTTTCCGGTTTCAACTAATCTTTTATACTCTTCAGGACGATCTTTTTTATATTCTTCCAGTGGGACCAATCCGGTAAATATCACTTTATCCATCGGAAATGACTCCGGTCTTAAATGAGTATTGAAAAAATGGATAGTAAAAATGAATCCGATAGCCAGTAAAGCCTCATCGGAATGGATTATCATTGCAACATTAATTGCCCATCCGGGAAGAAATTTTGTAAAAAATTCAGGGAACCAAAGGATCAACCCGGAAATGCCAATCATAAAAACTCCCCAAAAAACTGCAAAATAATCAAATTTTTCCCAATATGTCCATCTCGAATACTTCGGTCTTTTTCCCAATCCCAAAAACCATTTGATAGAACCCCAAAAATCTTTAAGGTCCTTCATGTTGAACATCATTCCGTCTTTATCAAATATAAATTTCAGAATTGGAGTCTTTGTCCTTTTTTTAATTTTTATCAATTGAACAACGTGGAACAGGAAATACCCGAATGTAATTATTGCAGCAAACCTATGAAGAGTTCCGGCAATTTGTACACCGCCAATAAGATTTACAAAGAATGCAGCCCAGGGCATAAAGGAAAATTTTAAAATCAAACCTGTAAATGCCAGTGTAAGAAAGCTTAGAATCACAAACAGGTGGGTAACTCTTTGTGATAATTCAAATCTTTGTACATACACTTCCTCCTTACCGTGAGACTCTTTTTTCCTCAGTCTCATATTCTTAAAAGATCTTGGAAACCATAATAACGTATGGATGCCGAAGAAGGTAAAAACACTTATAAGAAGAAGCGTCATTGCCCAATATGTGTAATAAAGAATTGGAAATTTTCCTCTGTCATGATGTGTGGCATGTGTAAGATATCCTGTAAACCGCTGGTTTGCATCTTCGTGGCATTTTTGACACGTTGATACTATATTGTTCATTCCGACACTTGAATCCGGATCGTCTATCGGTAGTATCAAATGGGCGTTATGGCAATCAGAACACTTTGCTGATTTCCTATAACCGAGCTGATAGGTTTTTCCGTGAATTGTTTCCAAATACGATTCGGATAACTCTTTATGACATGATCCGCAGTGATCAGTCACTTCAGTCATAAATTTATCTTTTGATACATCCGATATTCTATGCGAAGAGTGACAAGTTACACAGGTAGGACGATCCTCTTTTCTATATTCCTTCGATGTGAAATGTATACTTTTGGTATATTCGTTAAATACTCCCCGATGACAAGATGCACAAGTAGCTTGAACATTTTTAACATGGGTGGAAGAATTTTCATCCTTACTGCCAAGGATATAGTGTTTATTATGGCAATCGGTACAAGACGCACTGACAAGTAATCCTTTTTTTGTCAGTTTTTCACCATGAATACTTCTTGAGTAATCGTTAATAACTTCATTTTCGGATAATTCATGTACTTTTTTTACCTTACTGTCCTTGTTATGACATTTTCCGCAAAGAGAAGGAATATTTGTTTTATAAATCGGAGATGTTTCTTCCCGATGAGACTGTATGGTATGACTTCCGTGACATGAGATACAATCGGGAGAACCTTCCACCATGTTTTTCTTTGCTATTCCGTGACCGGACTTTTTATACTCTTCTGCAATATTAATGTGGCAACCGGAACAATCAACTTTATTTGCAGTCTGGCACGGTCTCTTTAATAAAGGATTCACATCAGAATGACATTTAACGCAGGTTACTTCATTGTGAACGGAAGATTTAATATCTTCCTTATTTATGTGAAGTGATTTCACCTTACCGTCAACCGTCATGCCAATATTTTCATCTTCATGACAGTTTAAACAAGCTTTATCCGACACCCTCAATACCGTACTCTCTTTCCTTATTTTATGCGGAAGATGGCAGTCGGTACATGCAGGAATTTCACCATGATTTTTCTCCCACTTTTTATTGTCTATTATTTGCTTATGGACATCTTCAATCCTTGAATGGCACTGCATACATGTATTTGCTATATTTTTAGGATGAATTGTTGACCCTTTATCAGTGTGTGGAAGAACTTTATGACCGCCATGGCAATCAACACAAGTTGCCGTAACCGTCAGTCCCTTCTTGAATAATCCTTCCCCGTGAATACTCTGACTGTAATTTTCAATAATATTTCGTTCGTTTATTTTATATATTCTGGCAACGGGGGCACCCTCTCTATGGCACTTTCCGCAAAGATAAGGGACATTGGTTCTGTAGGATGGAGAAGAGGGATCGGAGACGGAAGCAATATTATGTTTCCCGTGACACTCTGAACAATCAGGTGCATAAAGATGTTTCGCCTTATGAACTTTTCCATGAATACCGGAATCAAAATCTCCTTTCTCCTTGTCATGGCAATTTCCACAATTAACCGGAGCTAATTTTTCTTTATGGGGAAATTCCTTAACATCCGCATCTTCATGACAATTTATACAATCTTGATCCTTATGAACGGATTTATTGTGGATGTTAATATTAACAAAGAGTGAAATTTCTCTTTTCCCCCTCATTGTAGTTAAACTTTTATCGGAATGACACTCCATACATGTTTCGTTATCGGATGAGATAAGGTCAAACGGTATAAGCATAAATAAAAAAATTATTAGTACTACTCCAAACTTTTTTATCAATTTTAACTCCTCTTATAATGTCAGGTTTTCCAACCTGCTATATACAAATAAACTTGACAAACCATCCCTTAGTGCCCTATACAATATCCCTTGGGAAACAGATACTTTTAATATTCAACATTTCAAATAATTTTGAATGTTAATTAATTTAACAATTAAAATTTAACATAATATCGTCAAGTTTTCAACTATTATCATTTACTACATAAACTTCAACTGAAAAAATAATCCCGATAACCGGTTGATACTATATTTTTTTAATCTTTTTCTTTATTAAAATCCCAGCTCTTTCATTATATTAGTTGCTTTTGCAAATTTTTCGGTAATAAACATTACATATCTGATATCAACAGATATAGTTCTTTGCAATTTAGGATCATACTGCATATCTCCGGTCATTGCTTCATAATTTCCATCAAAAGCAATTCCGACAAGTTCACCTTTGGAGTTCATAACCGGACTCCCGCTATTCCCTCCGGTAATATCACATTTATGTGTAAAAGCAACAGGTACACCTTTTAAAACTTCCGAGTACCACCGACCGAAATCCTTTTTTTCATATAAATCTTTTAATTTTTGAGGAACATTAAAAGGAGTTTTTCCGGTATCTTTTTCGATAACGCCCTTAAGTGTTGTAAAAGGTGCATACTTCACCGCATCTCTCGGATCATAACCTTCGACTGCTCCGTAAGTAAACCGAATAGTTCTATTTGCATCCGGATACATTTTTGAACCCTTCCAATTATAAAGGGCTGAAATGTAATCTTTCCTCAATTCTGTAATAACCGCATCAAACTTTTCATTCTTTTTTCTAAGAATTTCCGTTTCGGGATAAAGTTTTGATGCAAGATTGATCA
>Ga0256846_1000585_pt1 | contig 14160 bp, 12 predicted proteins | sample TevniametaG_FD_189098 | JGI IMG/M metagenome (GOLD analysis project Ga0256846, IMG submission 189098) | Tube worm associated microbial communities from hydrothermal vent at the East Pacific Rise, Pacific Ocean - Tevnia | ecosystem: Host-associated > Annelida > Integument > Unclassified ...
TGTATAAAACATATTTCCATTGTGATTTTTGAATCAATTTTAATTTTCGGGCAAAAAACAGCAATAAAAAAACAGCAGAGAAAATCATTCGTAATGCACCCACTTGCACCGGAGACAGATATTGCAAAGCCTGTTTCATCAAGATGTATGAGCTACCCCAAATCAAGGATAGACTCAACAGAAAAAACCATTGCCGCTGCCGATTATTCATGACACAAATGTCGTCATATTTATTCAATCCAAATAAAAAACTCAATATATTTTGATAAAAACTCCATAAAATGACTATTGTCATATGTAACTTTTGTAACATAATATAGATTCGCTGTATAAAAAATTTAAAATAAACCCCATGAAAAAAATTTTATTAAGCTTTGTGCTTCTCTCGGCTTTCAGCTATCATGCAATCGGTCAAAAAATAGCTCCCTACATCAAAGTAGGCACATCAACAGAAAGCATGCAGGATGTTTCAAAACAGATTATCGATGCACTTAAAAATGATTCATTCACAATCTTGGGCAGCTATCATCCTTCAAGGAAAAAAGCATTAAAAGTGATTGTTTTTACAAGAGCCGATTTAAAAAACACCGTAGTTAAAGTCAAAGAAAGAGGCGCGCTGGCAGCCGCCATGAAAGTCGGACTGGTGCAAAAAAACGGAAAAATCACGATATCTTATACCAATCCTGAATATATGCTAAGAGCTTATTTGAGAAACAGTTACAACACTTATAAAAGTACGTTTCAAAAATTCAGTATCGATTTAAAGCAAGCTCTATCTAAAGTTGGAAATGATTTCACAACATTTGGAGGTGCCCTCAGTGCCAACGAACTGAAAAAATATCACTATAAAATCATGATGCCTTATTTCACCGATCCTATCGAACTAAAAGAATTTTCTTCTTTTGATGAAGGCATAAAAACAATTGAGCGCAATCTGAAAGCACGCAAAGGCAACACGCTTAAAGTCTATAAGATTGTTTATAAAAGCAGGAAAGTGGCTGTTTTTGGCGTAGGATTGTGGAACAAAGATGATGGAGAATCTCATTTTTTACCTAAAATCGGTGAGAGTCATGTGGCAGCACTTCCCTACGAGATTATCTTGCAAAACAAAAAAGCAAGCATGCTGCACGGAAAATATAGAATTGCACTTTTTTGGCCGGAACTGAGCATGGGAACATTCATGAGAATCATGAGTACTCCGGGAGATATTGAAGACATGCTTGAAGATTTATGTAAATAAAAAACCTTACATTTCATGTTTATATGGGCGGGAAAGAACGGACTTTTGTCAAAATAAGACAAGTCTTCTTTCTCGCTTTTTTTGATAAGAAAAGATAAACACTTCAGCACGGATAAACAGCTGCGACTTATTTATAAAATGTCTTTTCAAACGAAGAAAACTCTTGTCTTTTCAGCAATATTCTCATCCAAAAAGCTTGCATAAATCCCAAGCCATAGCCCATTAGCATTACAAAACTCATCAAGGCTGAATATGCTCCGATTAAAATCGATTTATTCTTGATACTTGCATCTATAAAAAGTAATATAAAGTATAAAAAAAACGGAAGCAATGCATACTTACAAACAAAAATAAAAATCAATGTCATTGCCAGCAGACTTAAAGTGAAAATTGCCGGAAAAAAATGTACGGTTTTTAAAGATTTGGGATGACGCTTATAAAGATTGATTCTTGCAATTCCCGAATTATAAACTTGTTTGAAAAATTGTCTGATTGTATTTCTTCTTTTATGAAACACATAGGCTGACGGAATCAGGCGTGATTTGAAGCCCTCGGAAAAAATTCTGATGCTAAAATCAATATCCTCACCAAATCTCATGGGAGAAAAGCCTTGCGTCTTTTTAAAAACCTGCTTTGAAATACCCATATTAAAACTCCTCGGATGAAATTTTTCAAGGCTTTGAACTTTTCCTCTAATGCCGCCGGTCGTAAAAATTGAAGTCATGGCATAGTTGATAGCCTTTTGTGTCGGCGTAAAATCTTGAGCAGCTGCATCCGGGCCTCCGTAAACATCTACATAATTTTGTTCCAGCTCATAACGGACAATCTCCATATAATTTTCGGGCAAAATCACATCGGAGTCTAAAATAATAAAATAATTTCCGGAAGCGTGTTGCATGCCGTAATTTCTGCTCAGCCCCGGACCGGAATTTTCCTTGAACAAATAGGTTATCCGCAAAACTTCATCGAACTTTTCAACCACATCTTTTGAAGCATCTTGAGATCCGTCTTCCACGATGACCACTTCAAAATCACGATGAGTTTGTCTCACCAAACTCTCCAACAATTCTTTAAGCTCCTGCCTACGATTATAGACGGGCACAATAATGGAAAATAAAAGTTTTTGTTCGGTTTGCATCATGACAATTAGGATGTAAAAATAGTCATTATTTTGGACTTGTATTGCTCAAAAGCAAACAACTATGAACTAAAATATTTACCTTTACGGTCTTATTTGAATTTTGAATCCTAAATTCCGGCTATGAACAAACTAAAAATTATCAACGATCCCATATACGGTTTTATAAATATTCCAAACGAATTGATTTTCGATTTAATAGCACACCCCTATTTCCAACGTTTGAGACGTATTGCACAAATGGGATTATCTTATTTGGTCTATCCGGGAGCACACCACACCAGATTTCATCATGCCATTGGCGCCATGCATTTAATGCAAACTGCAATTCATGTGCTGAGAAGCAAAAATATTGAAATCACAAAAGATGAAGAAGAAGCCGCACTTGTTGCCATTCTTTTACACGACATCGGTCATGGTCCTTTTTCTCATGCGTTGGAACAAAGTATTATCAATGAAATTTCTCATGAAGATATCTCACTTGCCATCATGCACAAACTCAACAACGAGTTCAAACACAAACTGGATTTGGCAATTGATATTTTCAGAGGAAACTATCATAAAATTTTTTTGACAGAACTAATTAGCAGTCAAATTGATATGGATAGATTAGACTACCTGAAAAGAGATAGTTTCTATTCCGGTGTAATCGAGGGGCAAATCAATTCTGAAAGGCTGATAAAAATGCTTAATGTCAAAGATAATCGTCTTGTAGTGGACGAAAAAGGCATCTATTCCGTAGAAAAATTCATCATCTCCAGAAGGCTGATGTATTGGCAAGTATATTTTCACAAAACAGGTTTTATCATTGAAAAAATATTAGCCAAAATCTTGACTCGAGTCAAGCAACTTATCAAGGAAAACAAGCCTATTGAAATTGATGACAATCTGCTGTTTCTGTTTAAAAACAATATCAAAAATCCAGATGACAAAAGCTTAAGCATATTCACAAAATTAGACGATTCAGACATTGTCTATCATTTGAAAAAATGGAAAAACAACTCGGATTATATTTTATCCTATTTGAGTGCCATGGTGATAGACCGAAAATTCAACAAAGCCATTATTCAAAAGGAACAATTCAAAAAAACAGACATTGAAAAAATACAAAATCAGGTATTGGCAACCCATCGAATTAAAAAAAATGAAATCGATTATTTGGTCTATTCGGGCAGCATAAAACACAAAGCCTATAACAAAGAAAAACATCCCATTCTCATTTTGAGTCGTGAGGGAAACATCACCGAATTTTCAGAGGCAAGTGATCAATTCAATATCGCGGCACTTTCAAAACCGGTTATCAAGCATTATCTCAGCTATCCTAAAATAAAAAAATTGTAAAAGATTATTCTTTTTCATACTTTTGCCTCACAATGAAGTATAGCATCCGTAAAATAACAGAATACTTAAAAGGCACGCTGGAAGGCAATCCTGATATTGAGATAAATACGATATCAAAAATTGAGGAAAGCGCCGAGAATTCCGTAACATTTTTAGCCAATCCGGTTTACACACCGCACATATACACCACAAAGGCATCTTTGGTTGTCGTTAATAAAGATTTTGTGCCTGAAAAAAAAATTAACACAAATATCCTAAGAGTTGATGATGCCTATCAAGCTTTTTCCAAACTTTTAGAGCTCTTCAGCGATGACTATCATACCAAAATAGGCATTGAAAATCCGGTTTCAATCGCGTCGACTGCCAAAATCGGAGAAAACATATATATCGGAGCTTTTGCCTATATCGGAGAAAATGTCAAAATCGGGAAAAATGTCAAAATCTTTCCACAAACTTTTATAGGAAATAATTGTGAGATTGGCGACAACAGTCTTATATTCCCCAATGTGAGCATTTATCACGACACCATCATCGGAAAACATGTGACCATTCACTCGGGAACCGTTATCGGTGCCGATGGTTTTGGTTTTGCCCCGAACAATGGAAATGATTTCAAAAAAGTTCCGCAAATCGGGAATGTGATCATCGAGGATTATGTCGAAATCGGCGCCAACAGTGCAATAGACAGAGCTACAATGGATTCCACCATTATCCGAAGAGGCGTTAAGCTTGATAATTTTATTCAAGTGGCACACAATGTCGAAATTGGAGAGAACACTGTTATTGCCGCACTAACCGGCATCTCCGGATCCACCAAAATCGGCAGCAATTGTATGATTGGCGGACAAGTGGGAATTGCCGGTCATCTCAAAATCGGAAACGATGTAAAAGCCGGTGCACAATCAGGCATATCTCATAACCTGAAAGACGGTGAGATTGTTGTAGGAACTCCGGCCATTCCGATAAGAAATTTTAAAAAATCTACAATTCTCTTCAAAAATCTCGGAGGCTTGTATGATCGAATCAAAGAATTGGAAAAAGAAATAAAGAAATAAAATTCGATATGATTAAACAAAAAACTTTAAAAAAACCTATAACCACAGAGGGAATAGGCTTACATACCGGAAAGAAAGTTTCTTTGACATTGAAACCCGCACCGGAAAATTACGGTTTTAAATTTGTTAGAACAGATTTGGAAGGCAGACCTGAAATCGAAGCCAGTGCCCAATTGGTTAACAAAACCGAAAGAGGAACCGTCTTGGAAAAAAACGGCGTGCAAATCAACACTACGGAACACATATTGGCTGCTCTGGTCGGGATGGATATAGACAACTGCATCATTGAACTCGACGCACCTGAACCGCCTATCAAAGACGGCTCATCAAAGATATTCGTCGAAATGATTGAAAAGGCAGGCATCGAAGAACAAGACACTGAACGTGAAGAGTTCGTCATAAAAAACATTATTTCATATATAGACCCTGAAACAGAAAGTGAAATTCTTATCATGCCGGCAGATCATTATGAAATCACCAGCATGGTCGATTTTGGCACCAAAGTATTGGGAACACAAAATGCTTACCTGAAAGACATCGATGATTTCAAAACAGAAATTGCATCTGCCCGTACTTTTAGTTTTCTTCATGAATTGGAGATGTTGCTGGAACACGGACTCATCAAGGGAGGAGATTTGAGCAATGCTATTATTTTTGTAGACAAGCCCATCTCCAACAAAACAAAAAATTTGCTTAAAGACTACTTTAAGAAAGAAGATTTTGAGGTAAAATCCAACGGAATTCTGAACAATTTAGATTTACAATGGCCCAATGAGGCTGCCAGACATAAATTGCTTGACGTAATGGGTGATTTGGCATTGGTTGGCACCAAAATCAGAGGAAAAGTCATTGCCAACAAACCCGGACATAAGGTCAACACACAATTTGCCAAGAAATTGCAAAAAATCATCAAAAACGTGAAGCGCAACAAAGTGCCTGATTTCAATTTGAATCAACCTCCTTTGATGGATATTGAAAAAATCATGGAATTGTTACCACACAGACCGCCATTCTTGTTGATTGATCGAATTCTGGAATTATCCGACCATCATGTGGTCGGAATGAAAAACGTGACTATGAACGAATCTTTTTTTATCGGTCATTTTCCCGGCGCCCCTGTCATGCCCGGCGTTCTGCAAGTGGAAGCCATGGCACAAACCGGAGGCATTTTGGTATTAAGCACTGTACCTGACCCCGAAAATTATCTCACCTATTTCATGAAAATGGATAAGGTAAAATTTAAAAGAAAAGTGATGCCCGGAGACACCTTGATTTTCAAGGCAGACCTGATTTCTCCCATACGACGAGGAATCTGTAATATGCAAGCCTATGCCTATGCAAACGGACAATTGGTTGCAGAGGCTGAGCTTATGGCACAAATTGTCAGAAGACCGGAAGCAGACGAGAAAAAATAAAAAAAATTATGAATCAACCCTTAGCATATATTCATCCCGGCGCAAAAATTGCCAAAAATGTTGTGATTGAACCTTTCAGCACTATCAGCAACAATGTACAAATCGGTGAAGGCACTTGGATTGGACCCAATGTAGCCATTATGGAAGGCGCTCGAATAGGAAAAAATTGCAAAATTTTTCCGGGAACGGTCATTGCTGCAGAACCGCAAGATTTAAAATTTGAAGGAGAAGATTCTCTGGCTATTATTGGAGACAACACAACTATCAGAGAAAATGCCACGGTTAACAGAGGAACAAGAGCCAGCGGAAAAACCATAGTCGGAAGCAATTGTTTGATCATGGCAAACGTGCATGTTGCACATGATTGTGTTGTTGGAAATCATTCCATATTGGTTAACAATGTGGCACTTGCCGGTCATGTTGAGATTGGAGAATGGGCAATCATCGGTGGGTTGGCTGCTGTTCATCAATTTGTGAAAATCGGGAGACATGCCATGATTTCAGGAGGTACACTGGTACGAAAAGACGTACCGCATTTTGTAAAAGCCGCTAAAGAGCCCATACAATATGTCGGTGTGAATTCCATTGGATTAAGACGTAGAGGATTTGATTCGAAAAAAATCAATTTCATTCAAGATATTTACAGAATCATTTTTCAGAAAACAAACAATATCACAATGGCGTTGGAATATATCGAAGCGGAAATGAGCGCATCTACAGAAAGAGACGAAATCATTGAATTTATCAAAAATTCTCCTAGAGGAATCATCAAAGGATATAAACAAAACATTAAATAGAAAATTATGGCAGACACTTCAGATATCAGAAAAGGATTATGTATCAAATACAACAACGACATTTATAAAATTATAGAATTTCTGCACGTAAAACCCGGAAAAGGTCCGGCTTTTGTCAGAACAAAACTCAAAAGTCTCACCTCCGGAAAAGTTGTGGACAACACTTTTTCTGCGGGACATAAGATTGAAGATATAAGAATTGAAACCCGAAAATTTCAGTTCCTGTATAACGACGGAGAAGCCTATCATTTTATGGATGACGAAACCTATGAACAAATCCAACTTCAAGAAGCAATGATTGATGCACCGCAATTCTTGAAAGAAGGCGAGATGGTCACAATCTTGATGAAAGCAGATGACAATATGCCACTCACTCTTGACATGCCGGCGAGTGTGATCATGGAAGTCACTCATACAGAACCCGGAGTGAAAGGAAACACAGCCACCAATGCCACCAAACCTGCCACCATTGAAACAGGAGCCAAAGTGAGAGTGCCTTTATTTATCAATGAAGGAGATAAAATTAAAATCAACACGGAAAACGGAAATTATCTGGAACGAGTAAAATAATTCTATAAAAAATGACTTTTTGACATATTTTGTTTTGTCATAAATCACGACATTTACCGACAAATTTAATATATAAAACATGAGTGTACTAGTAGATAAAAATTCAAAAATAATAGTTCAAGGTTTCACCGGAGGAGAGGGAACCTTTCATGCCGGACAAATGATTGACTACGGCACAAATGTTGTAGGCGGCGTAACCCCCGGAAAAGGCGGTCAAGAGCACTTGGGCAAGCCTGTTTTCAACACGGTAGAAGATGCTGTCAAGGCAACAGATGCAGACACTTCCATTTTATTTGTACCCCCTGCCTTTGCTGCTGATGCTATCAAAGAAGCTGCCGATGCAGGCATCAAAACCATCATTGCCATCACTGAAGGAATTCCCGTTGCCGATATGGTCAAAGTGATGGATTATATCAAAGACAAAGATGTGAGACTGGTTGGACCAAACTGCCCGGGAGTAATCACTGCCGAAGAAGCAAAAGTTGGCATTATGCCCGGTTTTGTTTTTAAAAAAGGAAAAGTAGGCTTGGTTTCCAAATCGGGCACCTTGACTTATGAAGCTGCAGACCAAGTGGTCAAACAAGGTTTAGGAATTACGACAGCAATCGGAATTGGCGGGGATCCTATCATTGGAACAACGACCAAAGATGCCGTTGAGATGTTTATGAATGATCCCGAGACAGAAGCCATTGTCATGATTGGAGAAATCGGAGGAAACCTGGAAGCCGAAGCAGCCAAATATATCAAAGAAACGGGAAATAAAAAACCCGTAGTAGCTTTTATTGCCGGACAAACCGCCCCCAAAGGAAGAACCATGGGACATGCCGGTGCCATTGTAGGCGGAAAAGCAGATACGGCACAAGCAAAAATGGAAATTCTCAGAGCCCACGGCATTCATGTGGTGGAATCTCCTGCCGAAATCGGAAAAAAAGTAGCAGAAGTCTTGAACAAATAGACCGTAAAAAAATACATATAAAAAAAATGCCGTTCAAAACTTTTTGAACGGCATTTTTTTTTACTTTTGGTCAAGTCAATCATAAATCCAAAACAACAGTTCATTATGAAAAAATTTATCACGCTGACATTTTCCATACTGCTTTTTTCGTTTACTTCCGCACAAAAAAACAAGGCGTATGTTAGTCCGCAAGGGTTGACTCATGCCATGACGGCACAAGAAAAAGAATTAAAGAAGAGCTACCACAGCGCACTTAAAGCAACCGCTCCCCCTTCGGGAAGCATCAGAAATATTGCCGAATGGGAACCCATGGAAAGTGTCATCATTTCATATAACGGGTCTTTTGGAATCCCCTACTCCATGATTGCCGCAATATCTCAATATGTGAATCTCACCATCTTGGTTGCCAATGCATCTGAAGAGACAAGCGTAAGAAATCTGCTCTCTAATAATAATGTAAATCTCAATAATTGTAGTTTTATCCACCACGATGTAAACTCATGGTGGTCAAGAGACTACAGTCCTTGGTTTGTGGCGGTTGATAATCAAAACGTTTCCGTAATAGATTTTAACTATAACAGACCCAGACCCCAAGACGATGCTGTTCCCGGCGTGATTGCCAATACTTTAAGCATGCCGTACTATAAAATGAATTTGGAACAAACCGGAGGAAACTATATGACCGACGGCTATGGCATTGCCGCATCTACAGATTTGGTTTATAGTGAAAACTCCGTTTCAACAACTCAGATTGCAACAAGAATGAATGACTATCTGGGCATTGGAACCTATCATGTCAGACCTGATCCTTTAGACGACTATATCAAGCACATTGATTGTTGGGGAAAATTTCTTGATGTTGACAAAGTCATGATTGCACAAGTGCCCGCTTCGGACTACAGATATGCCGATTTTGAAGCTGCCGCACAATTTTTTGCCACACACAATTGCTCATACGGCTATCCCTATGAGGTGGTCAGAGTTCAAGAAGCCAACAAGAACTCAAGTCAAGTGACACCTTACACCAATTCTCTGATTCTGAATGGAAAAGTCTTTGTACCGCTAACGGGTTCTTCTTATGACAGCCAAGCCATTGCAAGCTATCAAACTGCAATGCCCGGCTATGAAATTATTGGAGTTCACGCCGGAAATGCCAGCTGGTATAATACCGATGCTTTGCACTGCCGTACGCATGGCATTGCAGACAGAGAAATGTTGTTCATCAAACATTATCCGGTTTACGGAACCATACAAACCACCAATCCGGTGCCCATCAATGTTGAGGTCTATTCTTATGCCGGAAGAAATCTTCAAGCAGGCTATCCCGTTCTGAAATATAAAACCAATAATTCTGCCTATCACACCGTGCAAATGGCTGAAACAAGCACACAACATTATATGGCAACCATTCCGGTTCAAAACGGATTAAATGAAATTTCTTATTATATAGAAGCAACCGACAGTTCAGGAAAAAGTGCCAGCAATCCGATTATGGGTATAAACGATCCTTTTATTTTTCATACGGATTCGGGAACCTCCGCTATTGATGATATTGAAAAGACTCAGCCTGTTAAAATCTATCCCAATCCGAGCAACGGAATTTTTAATTTGGAGACAAATTTGGTCGAAGCGCAAAACATTGATATCGAGGTCAGAACAATCAGCGGAAATTTGATTTATCAACAAAATAGATTTGTCAATGCAAACAAAGATGTTATATCTATAAATCTAAATAAAATCAGTAGTGGCATCTATTTTGTAAACATCAAAACCAAAGCGGGAAATCAAAGCATAAAACTGGTTGTCAGATAAGCTCTAGTCTGCTTCTTTTGACGAACCCGAAACCAAGCGGTTGATTTCTTTGAGTTCTTTTTCGCTTAGGTCTCGCCATGCACCTACCGGCAAATCCAAACTGACGTTCATAATTCTGATGCGTTTCAGCTTAACCACATTATAGTTCAGATATTCACACATTCGACGAATCTGCCGATTCAAACCCTGTGTAAGAATAATCCTAAACTTATATTTGCTTATTTGTTCCACAAAGCATTTCCGAGTAACAGTATCTAAAATAGGCACTCCGGCAGACATTTTTTGAATAAATTTTTTTGTGATCGGCTTATTTACCGTGACCATATATTCCTTTTCATGATTGTTTCTTGCCCGTAAAATTTTATTGACAATATCGCCGTCATTGGTCAAAAAAATCAAACCTTCACTGGGCTTGTCCAAGCGTCCGATTGGAAAAATTCGGGTCGGATAATTGATATAGTCTATAATGTTGTTCTTTTCCACTTTTGTATCGGTTGTGCAAACAATGCCCACGGGTTTATTAAAAGCGATATAAACCGGTTTATTCTTGGGTTTGGAAACCAATAATCCATCGACATGCACTTCATCCGCAGGAACGATTTTGGTTCCCATTTCCGGCACTTTTCCGTTGATGGTCACTCGTCCTTGCTCGATAAGCTTGTCTGCCGCCCTACGCGAACAATAGCCTATCTCACTCAGATATTTGTTGATTCTTGTCTGTTTCTGTTCTGTCATGATCAACTTTTTGATTTAACCCTTAAAAAGTAAAATATTGATTGCCGTAAATGTAGTCATTTCTGTTTAATTGGAAGTTGGCTTATTATCTGAGCTTGATACTTACATGTTGCTTTCTTCTTTCAACGATTTTTTTTATCTTTGAAAAAAAAACAACGAACTATGAAGAACATCAACGAGAAAAATGTGATTGTCACGGGGGCTTCAAGAGGAATCGGACGTGTGATTGCGCTGACTTTTGCCAAATATGGCGCCAATATTGCCTTTACGGACATCAGAAAAGACGAAAATTTTGAAAGCCTTGAGAAAGAACTTACTGCATTGGGAATAAAAGCAAAAGGATATGTTTCGGATGCAAGCAGCTTTGAAGGTTCTCAAAAAACGGTTGAACAAATTTTGAAAGACTTCGGTTCTGTGGATGTGTTGGTCAACAATGCCGGTATCACCAAAGACAATTTGCTGATGCGCATGTCCGAGCAAGAATGGGATATGGTGATCAACATCAACCTGAAATCCGTTTTCAATTTGACCAAAGCGGTGCTCAGACCCATGATGAAACAACGCAACGGCTCCATTATCAATATCAGCTCTGTGGTAGGTGTTGCCGGAAATGCCGGACAAGCCAATTATTCCGCATCAAAAGCAGGCATCATCGGGTTTACCAAATCGGTGGCTAAAGAATTGGGTGGCAGAAACATCAGAAGCAATGCCATTGCCCCGGGATTTATAGAAACCGATATGACTGCCAAACTCGGCGAAGATGTTATCAAAGCTTGGTATGATAAAATTCCGCTGAAACGCGGCGGAAAACCGGAAGATGTTGCCAATGCATGTTTGTTCCTCGCTTCTGATTTGTCCAGCTATGTTACCGGACAAGTCTTGCTGGTTGACGGAGGAATGTTCACTTAGAATATTTTTTTTTTAAATCGCACATAAATGCAAATAGTTCTTGCCATCTTATTGGCTTTTATCATCAGTGCCTTTCAATATTTATTCAAACGAAAGGCACTCCTGCTTTTTGCGCTGCGTTTTTTGTCGCTGTTTCTTATTTTTCTGCTTATTCTAAACCCTAAAATCGAGAAAAAAAACAAAAATATCGAAAAACCGGATTTGTTTGTGCTGGTTGACCAAAGCAAATCAATCAAAAAACAAGGCTTGGATTCTTTGCTGCAAAAACAACTCGAAAATATTCAGAAAGACCCCGGAATTCTCAACAAATTCAAAATGCACATCCTTGGATTTGACAAGCATCTGAAAACCGGCAACAAGATTGATTTTTCAGGAGAAAGAACCGATATTGCCCAAGCCGTTCAAGAGTTGAAAGAGTTGTATCAAGCAGAACACCGAACACCTGTCATCCTGCTGTCTGACGGACAAATCACCGGCGGTGCCGATTATTCATACAGCATTTCACAAACCGACAGGCTACAAGTGTTTCCGGTTGTTTTGGGAGATACCATAAAATATGAAGACCTGAAAATAGATTTGCTCAATGTGAATCCTTATGCTTATAAAGGCAACCGTTTTCCGGTTGAAATTTTTGTGTCCTATGCCGGAAATCAAAACATCAAAAGCAATCTGCGTATTCTCTCCGGAAAACAAAAGGTTTTTCAGCAAAGAATTTCATTGTCAAATGAAAAAAAATCACAACGGATTCGCTTTTTTCTAAAAGCTGCTCAAAAAGGCAACTTTCACTATAAAGCCATATTAGATCCGCTTGAAAACGAAAAGAATCGTTTGAACAACACCAAAAATTTCAGCGTTCAAGTGATTGATAATGCCAAAAAAATATTGATTGTTTCCAATATCATCCATCCCGACTTGGGTGCCGTCAAACGTAGTCTTGGTCAACAAGAATTTGTTCAGGTTTCTCTCAAAAAACCAAGCGATAAAACAATAAGAATCGAAAAATACAGCAGCCTTATTCTCTATCAGCCTACTACTGATTTTAAAGATATTTTCAGACAAATAAAATCAAAAAAATCGAGTTGGCTTATTCTCACGGGCACACATACGGATTGGAAATTTTTAAACGAGCAGAAACTGTTTTTTAAAAAAGATTTTATATCCGGCACCGGCAATTTTTTTCCAAAGAAAAACGGAGGATTTTCTCTTTTTTCTCTTCCCGATATAGACTTGGACAAGTTGCCTGCCCTAAAAGATGTTTATGGAAAAATCAAACTGGCAGACAACACACAAACAGCCATTTATGCCAAAATCAAAGGCGTGGAAACCAAGCAACCCCTACTCGCTTTCAATGCCGAACAAAAGCAGGCGGTTTTGCTGGGAGAAAATCTTTGGAAATGGCGTATGTATGAAGGGGTGAACCACGATGGATCCGGTAATTTTGATGCGCTCTTGCAACAAAGCATTCAATATCTCTCATTGGAAAAAAAATTCGACCGATTGCAATTGAACTATACCCCACAATATTTTCAGGGAGAAAAAATTGTGATCAGCGCACAAATTCTGGACAAAAATCTGGCTCAGGACACCAAAGCAAAAGCTGAATTGTATCTGAAAAACGGCAAAACCACAAACAAATATCCGCTTTCATTGATCAACAACAGCTATCAGGTGAACCTGAGCAGCCTTTCTCCCGGAACTTATGATTTCAGCGTGTTGGCGGCACATGGCAAGCTTAAAAAATCGGGAGCTTTTGTCATACTTCCGTTTAGCCCTGAAGAAAAAAATCAAGGTGCCGACCTCACACGACTCAGTCTATTGGCAGAAAATTCAAACGGAAAGATATTTTTTTCCGATCAGCTGCATGAGTTGAAATCTGCGTTATTGCAGAAAAATAAATATCCCGCTATCAGCACAATCAAAATTGAAAAAAGTCCGCTGATTGCCCGTCAATGGTTGCTGTTTTTCATTCTCTTGTTGCTGGCAGCCGAATGGTTTATTAAAAAGCTTAGGGGAGAATTGTAAGAAGGAAGTTGAAAGGTAAAAGCTGAAGGTTTTCTTTTAAATCTGAAATCATCTTGCCACACGCCAACTTTATAAACTTTTTCCTTTCTACTAATTTTTAACATTTCTTGGATTATTTGCCAATAATCATTAATTTCGTTGCGGAATTATAAAAACAACGAATGCTCAGGG
>Ga0256846_1000586_pt1 | contig 14149 bp, 14 predicted proteins | sample TevniametaG_FD_189098 | JGI IMG/M metagenome (GOLD analysis project Ga0256846, IMG submission 189098) | Tube worm associated microbial communities from hydrothermal vent at the East Pacific Rise, Pacific Ocean - Tevnia | ecosystem: Host-associated > Annelida > Integument > Unclassified ...
AGCCCATCGACCTTGCCGGTTCCGCAGCCGACGCCTAACATGCGTTTAACTATTTATATTCATTGCATTATCGTACATTTTATCTTTTTTCCATTCGCGCCTTCACTTTGGCATCCATCTTGCTATCCCACATTGTTATCTTCTGATCGGCAGAAGGCAAGATTAAATCAATCGAAAGGAAAACATGGAAATGAAGAAAATCAGTTTAAGTTTTTTAGCATTGGCCGTTTTTTTATGGGCTGGACAGGCGCTGGCCACCCCGGTGGTGGATGGCACCTTTAATACAACTGAATGGGCCGGGCATTATACCAATGATGACGGCGTTGGGGAGCATGGATCCGTTGGCCCGGGATATGGCGGCCAAGCCTACGATGTGGAGCATACTGGATTGCAATTTAATGCCAACCGCCTCTACTTTGGATTACAGACGGGGTTTGATCTGGAACATGGCACAGCCGCCTATCGGCCCGGTGATTTTGCTCTGGATATCAACAACGATGGTGTCTTTGAATATGCCATCGACTACACCATTTCCGGGGATGATGCCAATTATACGCTGTACACGGTTAAAGACTGGAATCCCACGGCGATTTCTGCCTGGGAAAACGAGTATTTTGAAGTCAATTCCGGCAAACCTGTCTACTCCTGGACCCAGCGTGACGCCTTTGGCTCTGGATATATGCGGGACCATGAAAATGGCTATTCATATGTCCTTGAAGGCAGCCTCAACGTCAGTTATTTCGACGCCCTGGGTCCGGAAGTCACGCTGCAGTGGACCATGGGGTGCGGTAATGATGTCGGCCTGGTTACCAGCAGCGCCGACCCCGTTCCCGAACCGGCGACAATGCTGCTCTTTGGCATCGGCCTGATGGGTATGGCGGCATTTGGCCGCAAACGGAAAAAATCCGAAAAATAGGAAAAATCCGTTTCAGCTTGGCAACAGCTAACAAAACCGGAAAACAGGGCCCATGGAATTTACTTTCATTCGTCATTGTTTTCCGGTTTTATTTTTCACAAAGTGGATCCATTGCTGTTATTGTACCGGCTGTGGAATTTATTTCACATGCCACCTGAAAACCATAACATTTTTTTCATATTTTTCATTTTATAACGGGGTCAATCCGCCCCGGTCATGCCCGGTCAGACATGAAAAAATCTATTACTGTTCGAATAAACAGCATATTTCGCAAGCACCGATAATACAGAATTATTCTGGCACCCTTTTTGCTTTATCTATTATTTAATTATGTAAAACAGATACTCGAGGAGGGATGCGATGAAACAACTGGGCCTTTTAATATCTTTGATCGCCATTATTATTACCGGGTTTACCGTATCGACCCCCGTGCCTGAGTCCTTTGCAATGATGATTTTCGGCGTCGGCCTGATCGGTCTGGCCACGGCAGGACGAAAAGCGCTCGCTAAATAAATACTATCCATGTGAGCAACCGGCCCGTGCCGGATGTTCACGCTTTTCGTGTCTCACGGTACCCTGGCGCGGCGTCCAGGCCGTTGCCATTCTCTCTCTTCCTTCTTCGTATTCCATCTCCGCCACAATCTGACATATTGACAGTCGTCGCAAATCATCCACACCTCTGCCTGTCCGGCATACCGGACGCCCTGTCACTGTTCTGTAACACTAGAAATCACCGTGGACAGACATCTAAATCCATTGACCGCCAATCCATTGTTCTGATACAGTATTTTCACTCATGTGGGTACCCTTCTTCTATTTTCTGAATATCGTCCTTTTACTCGGCGGCCTGATCGGTTTCCGTCTCGGCAGCGTTGAGCGGCGCTTTTCCCTTGCCCTGGTTCAGGTTCTTCTAAGCCTGCCCCTTCTGGCCGGAGAATACTTCTATCTGACCACGCGCCTGACAACACCTGCCAGCACGTCTATGGTCCTGTTTTCCGAAATTATCTTTACCCTTATCTGGCTTGCCCTGGCCCGGCATCTGCATCAGACCACTGCTGCCGTTGCAGGAACCCGCCAGCACCACTTTTTTCTTGAAATCGGCATCGGGGCCACGGTGGCCGCAGCCGCCGCATACTTTCTGATTTATCACTCTGTTCCCCGCATATCCGATGATGTCCTGACTTTTCCCATCTACAGCCCGGTTTACTTTGCAGCGGTATTTACCCTGATCACTGTTTTGTACGCCGCCTGGCGCCTGGAACAATTCTGGCATGCACTCAATTCCACTCGGCGCTGGGAGTACAAATTTTTCATGGTCGGCAGCTATCTGGTCTGCGGTGGTCTGGCCTGGCAGGCCTCCTACCGGCTCACTTACCTCACCATTGCGCCGCACCACCTGCAACTGCTGGCCACGCTTCTGCTGTGCGGCTGGCTGCTGGTCACTTATGCCGTAACCCATCACCGGTTGCTGAATCGAAAAATCTTCGTATCCCGCAAGGTAATCTATTCCTTTGTCGTTCCCTCCCTTCTGGCCGCCTACCTCCTGGGTTTCGGCGTTATCACGCTGATTATGCGCACTTTCGGGATGGAACTGACCTTTGTGCTGAAATGGCTCTGTCTGGCTCTGGGATTTTCGGCCGTGGGCCTCTTTATCTTTTCCGGAAAAATCCGCCGGCGGATTCACTTTTTCATCAGTACCCACTTTTATATCAATAAATACGAATATCGAGACGAGTGGCTCGCCCTGTCAGAACATCTCCAGGGCGCCCGGACGGAAAACGATGTCGTCAAAGCCCTGCGACAGGTACTTGTCGACAGTCTGTATACCACCGATATCTTTATCTGGATCGGCGATACATCCCGGGGATACCGGTTGGTTTCATCTCCCGGCAGTTTCCAAAGCGGCCAGCCTTCAAGCCCCCTGGCGCCCGACGATCTGCTGGTATCCTTTATCCAGAACCATTCCCATTTTCATCTCAACGAACCGGAACCGGACAAAGCCTGGCACGCCGTCATGACAGCCAGACGGTCGTTTTTAACTGCCACGAATCTCTCTCTCATCGTACCGATTGCCATCGGCGGCCAACTGACCGGTTTGATCGGCCTTGGCCCGGAATTTACCGGCGGCGTATACGGCCACGACGATTTCGATCTTCTTACCGCCCTTGGCAGCCAGACCGCCTCGGCCCTTTTAGCAGTGTGCATGGCGGAGGAACTTGCCAATACACGGGAACAACAGGCCTGGAACCGGCTGTCTGCCTTTGTTCTGCACGACATTAAGAACGCCGCCACCATGCTCGCCATGCTTCGGGAAAACGCCCCCGAACATATCCACGAGCCCGAGTTTCAGCAGGACATGCTGGAACTGGTCGGTGACACCCTGAAACGAATGGGCCGGGTGGAGCATCGCCTCGGCACCTTGAAGGATGAAATCCATCCCGACCCACAGGATATGAACCTGGGCCGGTTTTTAGCCGATTGCCGTCGCCGGCTGACCACCACCCTGCCATCGATGGATATCTCGATTGAAGGCGGCGACGAAATCCGCGTCCACACCGACCCGGCGCTCCTCTTTTCCGTGATGGAAAACTTGATTCTCAACGCGTTTGAGGCAGGAGGAAACGACGCGGCAGTACACATTCGAATCGACCAGGATCAAAATAACCGACAGGCAATAGTAGACATTACCGACAATGGGCCCGGCATTGCACCGGATCTGCTGCCTGACCGCCTCTTTGAACCGTTTAAAACGACCAAGGACGGCGGCAGCGGCATCGGGCTGTGGCAGGCGAAAAGAGTGGCAGTCCGCCTGGGAGGTAATGTTTCAGCATCAAATACGGAACATGGCGGGGCCCGGTTTGTCATCCAACTACCGCTCTCGGCAGCGATGGAGTAATTCAGAGGCCGAAGCCGCTCCCGGGAGGTAACCCGCATGCCCCACCCGATAAGACAAATTATGTCAACAAGTACGAAAACCGATCAGCCTTTCAGGATAGCACTTATCTCACCCAAGGTTGCTTCTTCCTCGCTTGAAACGCTTTCTCCGCCAAATCCGAGAAATCCGCCTTCTTTTGCTGCCTCTGCAGTACGCTGTGAGATAGCAACCAGCCAGGATTTGAATTCTTCACCTTCAGATCCGGCATTTTTTTTATCAAGGATTTCAGCGGTTGCCTGAAGCTGTTGAAGCGCAAAGGTTTTTACTTCTTCCATGCTTTTAACATTCTCCGGCTTCCTTGGCTTTGTTCCACGGTTTTTGACATCTTCGACCAGCGCCTGGATCAGGGTGTTGTCTGATTTATTTTTTACGAGGTCGGCCAGTGACATGCCGACAGAAAACATCTCTTTCATCACCCCGATGGGCCCGGAAGGGCTTGCGGCGGTAACAGCCAGACCGGCCATGGAGGGTGCATTAAACAGTGTCTGCCATTCTTCTGCAGTAAAATCTTCTTTTTTCATGATATCTCCTGACCGTTTCGAGTTTAGGATCAATTCCCTTATCATGCAGGCACGCAGCTGTCTTTTCGCAGGTAACCAAGATTACAAATAATTACTCAAAAGTCAATGCCGGGTAGTGTCAATAATTTTTCGCACTTTCGATCTGGTGGCCAACTGGTTAAACCGCGAGTTCCTGGCCTTTTTTGAATTCAGTTAACAAATTCCTGACCAGTTCCCCCAAGTGCCCGTGAATCTGTTTCTCATCAATCTGGATGACTTTACTTAGATTTTTCGATACAGTATCCGGCATGGAGGCCGCCTTCCCTGGCCAAATGGTTTGTATTCTAACCTGCCATTTAGCTATATTGAGGCCGCCACCTCACAGGTGCAAAAAATATTATACGGCTGTCGATCGAACCCTGTGGCCGATTTTCGCGATTTTATGGCGAATTAAAGAAACGCATTCATGGGAGAGTTGTATGGGGAAGCCGACAACCAAAGATCTGGCAAAGGCGGCAGGCGTAAGCCTTGCAACTGTGGACCGGGTGCTGAACGGACGGGGCGGGGTACGGCAGGCCACGGTTGAGCGGGTCAATGCGGCGGTTCGGGAACTGAACTATGTACTTGACATTTCAGCGGCCAATCTCGCGCGCAGTACGGAATACAAGCTGGTATTCATCCTGCCCGACCATGACGACGAATTCACCAACATGATACATTTGGCAATCGACGAATCCAATACTTTCATGGCGCATGAACGCGCAACGGTTTCCATCATCCGCGTACCGGCGAACAACCCGCACCGAATCGTGCAGGAGCTGGACGGCCTGTCGGTGGACGAGGTGAATGGCGTGGCAATCATGGCGCCCGAAACCGCGCAGGTACGGGATGCGATCCTGCGGCTGGACACCCGTGGCATCGCCGTGGTTGCGTTTGTTTCCAATCAACCCAATGCCCGGAGTGCGTATTTCGTGGGGATCAACAACGAGGCCGCGGGACGCACTGCCGGGCAGCTCCTGGCGCGGTTTACCGGTGAGCGGCCGGGGACGGTTCTCGTTCTCACCGAGACCATGCAATCGCGCGACAGCCAGGAACGCCGGCTGGGTTTTGATACCATTATGGCGAAATATGCCCCCCGGCTGCGGGTGTGCCCTTCGATGGAAACCTACGCGGATTCGGCCCGCATGGCAAAAATCGTTGCCGCCGCTTTACGGAACAATCCGGAGATTGTGGGAATCTATCTGATGAATCACGATATTGCGCAAACCATGCGGTCGATCGCGGAACAGGCCATACCGAAAAAAATCGTGATTATCGGCCATGAACTGACTCCGCACACCCGCGCACGGCTCATCGATGGTTCCATGGACGCCGTTATCACCCAGGATGTGGGTCATCTGGTGCGCAGCGCCATTCGCATCCTGAAAGCCCGGATCACACGCATCGGCCCGGTGGCTTCGCAGGAACGCATCCGCATCGAAATTATTCTGCGTGAAAATTTACCTGAAGAAATAAAAAATGGCTGCCCGTAACCGCCGGGTCTGGATCAGAAGTAAAAAATCAGCTGAAATGATGTACGTACCTCAATTTTTTTGTTGACCGGAGGATGCGCAGCCTTTATGTTGCGTCATGCAAATATTATTGCGGAGAATGGCCCATCGCCGACGTCCGCCAACAATGACTCGGGAGGATCAAATGAGAATTTCAAATTTTCTGGTTTCGACAATCGTAGCCGCTGTGATTGCCCTGGGAGCGTCCAGCACGTATGCGGAAGATCTTACATTATGCTGGGCCTCGTGGGATCCAGCCAATGCGCTGGTGGAAATGAGCAAGGATTTTGAAGCCAAGACCGGCAACAAAATGCATTTCGAATTTGTCCCCTGGCCGAATTTCGCCGACCGGATGCTCAACGAACTGAACTCGGGCGGCCATCTGTGTGATTTGATGATTGGCGACAGCCAGTGGATTGGTGGTGCCGCTGAAAATGGTCAGTATATCAAGCTTAACGATTTTTTTAAGGCCAACGGTATTTCGATGGACGATTTTCTCCCGGCAACCGTGGTTGGTTATGCGGAGTGGCCGAAAAACACGCCGAATTACTGGGCATTGCCGGCGTATGCCGATGTGGTGGGCTGGACATACCGGAAAGACTGGTTTAACCGGCCCGAGCTGAAAAAAGAATTTAAAGCCAAATACGGCTATGAGCTGGGTGTACCCGCCAATCTTGAACACCTGAAGGATATTGCCGAGTTCTTCCAGGGCCGTGTCATTGACGGCAAAAAGGTTTACGGCGCGGCGATCTACACCGAACGGGGATCGGAAGGGATTACCATGGGTGTCACCAACGCGCTGTATAACTATGGATTCAAATATCAGAATCCGAAAAAACCCTACGATCTGAACGGTTATGTTAACTCACCGGGCGCGGTGAAGGGGCTGGAATATTACAAGGCGCTTTATGATGGCGGCGCCCCTCCGGGATCGTCGGACTGGTACATGTCAGAGGATATTGATGCCTATAAATCCGGTCAGGTCGCGATGCAGATGAATTTTGCTTTTATCTGGCCGGGTGTGAATGCCGACCCGAATGTGGGCGGAGATCACACCGGGTATTTCGCCAACCCGCCGGGACCGGCCGGTCAGTTTGCCCAGCTGGGTGGTCAGGGAATCTCGGTGGTGGCCAACACGGCGCATAAGGATGCAGCGCTTGCGTACATCAAGTGGTTTGCCCAGCCGGAAATCCAGGCCCGCTGGACCGAGATGGGCGGCGCCTCAGCGATGCGTTCGGTGGTCGAGGCTCCGGATTTTCCCAACAAAAAGCCGTACAACAAGGCATTCCTGAAATCCATGGCAATTGTTAAAGATTTCTGGGCCGAACCATCCTACGCTTCTCTGCTTCTGGCGATGCAGGCACGGATCCACAATTATGTTATCGCCGGCCAGGGGACTGCCAAGCAGGCGCTTGACGGTCTGGTCAAGGACTGGACCGAAGTCTTTGAGGACGAAGGCAAGCTCTAACTGATGCCTTTTTGCCCCGCCCGACGGTCGGGCGGGGCATTGACAAAATTCTATTTTCAACGGGGTGCATTTTGCACTTTTTTAAGTATTGCACAACGCAAGGGCAGCAAAATGGCCGATAACACGATTGACCGCATTACCCGAGCGACGCCTTCCGGAGTTGCCAGGCGGGTCCGGGGGCTGTCTGACCGGACGATTGCATGGATATTTCTGGGCCCCAGTATTGTGTTGCTCCTGGCAGTCAATATTTTCCCCCTGATCTGGACGATCCGGCTGAGTTTTACCAATTTTCGGGTGAACCGCCTCCACGCCCCGATTAAATTCATCGGCCTGCGCAACTATGAACGCATCCTGTCCGACCCGGATATCTGGCAGACCATGCAGGCAACCGCCCATTTTCTGTTCTGGACGATCTTTTTCCAGGTTCTGATCGGTTTTAGCCTCGCTTATCTGATTAACAAGAAATTTAAGGGCAATGACCTGTTGACGACCCTTATCGTTCTGCCCATGATGCTTTCGCCTGCCGTGGTGGGTAATTTCTGGACCTTTCTTTATCAGCCCCAGATCGGCCTGTTCAATTACGTGGTCGGATTTCTTTCGGGGACCGATCCCTCATCTTTTTCGATGATCGGCTCGACGCGGTTGGCACCCTGGGCCATTGTGATCGTCGACACATGGATGTGGACGCCGTTCGTGATGCTGATCTGTCTTGCCGGGCTGCGGTCAATCCCTGACTCCATCTACGAGGCGGCCGAGATTGACCGCGCCAGTAAATGGCGGCAGTTCTGGACGCTGACCGTACCCATGGTGCTGCCGTTCCTCATGCTTGCCGTGCTGTTTCGGGGTATCGAAAACTTCAAGATGTTCGACCTTGTCGTGCAGCTGACGGGCGGAGGGCCGGGCTCGCTCACCACCCTGACCTCGATTGATCTCAAACGTGAAGCCTTCGAGAAATGGCGGACCGGATACGCGTCGGCCTATGCGGTTATCCTGTTTGTCACGGTTTTTGGCCTGGCATCGATCTATGTCAAAGCCCTGAATAAGGTCAAAGATCGATGAGTGGATATTCCGTTACCGAACCGTCAAAACGGCAAAAATGGATCGCCGGCCTTCTGGTTACAAGCTATACGCTGATTACCTTGATGCCACTTTTGTGGGTGATTGCGACAGGGTTTAAATCGCCCGCGGATTCCATCGCATATCCGCCGAAGATCATATTTCACCCGTCACTGGAAGGGTACGTGAACCTTTTCACGACCCAGACCCGGATCACGCCGGACATGCGGCCAACACTCGCGCCGCCCAAAACATGGTATGAACGGATCGTGCGCAGGAAGGAGATGATGATCGCGGGGCCTTCACGGTATGGGCAGCGCTTTCTGAACTCTGTCATCATCGGCTTTGGCTCGACTTTTTTTTCGGTTTTTTTAGGCACGCTCGCGGCCTACGCGTTTTCACGCTTCAAGGTGCCGATTAAGGATGACCTGCTGTTCTTCATTCTGTCAACGCGTATGATGCCGCCGGTGGCGGTGGCGATCCCTATTTTTCTGATGTATCGTCAACTGGGTCTCAGCGATACCCATCTGGGGATGATCCTTTTGTACACGGCGGTGAATCTGTCTTTGTCGGTGTGGCTTTTGAAGGGGTTCATCGATGAAATTCCCCAGGAATACGAGGAGGCGGCACTGATCGACGGCTATACCCGTTTTCAGGCCTTTTACAAGGTTGTATTGCCCCAGGCAGCCACGGGTATCGCGTCAACGGCAATTTTCTGCCTTATTTTTGCCTGGAACGAATATGCTTTTGCCGTCCTTCTCACCTCGGGTACCGCGCAAACCGCACCGCCCTTCATCCCGACCATCATCGGGGTGGGCGGGCAGGACTGGCCCGCGGTGGCCGCCGGGGCGACAATCTTTCTGATCCCGGTCATGGTTTTCACCATCCTGCTGCGCAAACACCTGTTGCGCGGGATCACTTTTGGAGCTGTGCGCAAATGAGTGATTTTATCAGTGGCCTGCTGCGGTTTCGCCGCAACGCGTGGGAAATGCTGGCCTCAATCCTGATCGCACTGGGCGTGTTTATGCTGATGCAGTCTTTCTGGATTAAGGCGTTTACCTATTCGTTCATCGTCACGCTGACAGGTACAGTGATGTTCATCATTGTCAGCCATTTCCCGGAATAGACCATGGCGCAAATCATTATCAAGAATCTTCGTAAAGATTTTGGCGATTTTACCGCCGTGAAGTCCTCGAGTTTCACGATTGAGGATGGCGAGTTTTTCATGCTGCTTGGCCCCTCTGGTTGTGGCAAAACCACGACGCTACGCATGATCGCAGGGTTGGAGCTACCCACCGCGGGGGAAATTTACATTGATGGCGAAGATGTAAGCCGAAAGCGTGCCAGTAACCGGGATATCGCTTTTGTTTTCCAGATGTTTGCGCTTTATCCGCACCTGAACGTTCGGCAGAATATCAGCTATCCGCTGAAGAGCCAGGGGATGCCCCGGGCGCAGATCAAGGCCAAGGTGGCCGAAGTTGCCAAATTGCTGGGAATCGAGGACATCCTTAACAAACCCGTGAGCGGTCTTTCGGGCGGTGACCGGCAGCGCATTGCTCTGGGCCGTGCCATTGTGCGCGAGCCCAAAGCCTTCATGATGGACGAACCCCTGGGGGCACTGGATGCCGAGTTTCGGGAACATATGGCGGAAGAGCTGCGTGCCCTGCACGACCGTATGGGGGCGACCACCGTTTATGTCACGCACGACCAGCTTGAAGCAATGCAGATGGGTGACAAAATCGTGGTCATGAACCAGGGCGGCGTCGAACAGTTCGGTGTACCCCAGGACGTTTACGACTGGCCCAGGACAATGTTTGTGGCCGATTTCATTGGCTCGCCGCCGATGAATTTCTTACGCCTCACCGGATCGGTCAATGACGGTGATTCAACCATTGCGCTGAATGGACAGGTGTTTCAGATTCCGGTGCAGCTGCAGGACTGCCGGGGGGACATCGTTTTCGGTGTGCGACCCGAACACATTTCCTTTGACCCGGCCAGCAGTTACCGTGGCGACATCATCGCCACCGAATACCTGGGCACGACCCAGATCGTGACGCTGCAAACTCCGAACGGCATCCTGAAGTCGCGTATTCCTTTCAGTGAACCCGTATCCGTCGGCGATAAAATGGGGTTGATGTTCAATCCCGGAACCATCAGTCTCTTTGATGAAAAGACGGGTGAAGCGCTGCTTTCAGAAGGAAACAAAGAGGTACTGGGCAATGGCTGAAGTGACGCTGAAAAATGTTTCCAAATCCTTTGGCGCTCAGGTGGCGCTGTCGGATGTTTCCATGATCGTTCCGGACGGCTCTTTTGTGGTGCTTCTCGGCCCGACAGGCGCGGGAAAAACCACGACCCTGCGGCTGATTTCGGGCCTCGATAAACCGGACAGCGGCGCCATTTTGATTGATGGCGTTGACGCCGTCTCGCAATCCCCGGCCCAACGCAATGTGGCGATGGTCTTCCAGCAGTATTCGCTGTACCCCCATCTGTCCGTGCGCGAAAATCTGGCCTTTCCACTGAAATCACCGATGCTGCGCACCCCGGCCGACGAGATCACGCGCAAGGTGAATAAGATTGCCGAAACCCTTCAGATTTCCCACAAACTTGACAACAAGGCAACCGAACTGTCGGGCGGGGAAATGCAGCGGGTGTCCATTGGCCGTGCCCTGGTACGGAACCCGCGCGTATACCTCATGGACGAGCCGCTTAGTTCGCTTGACGCCAAGCTGCGCTCCGATTTGCGTATCGAGCTGAAGCGGATTCAGGCCAGCCTGGGGGCGACCATTCTTTACGTTACCCATGACCAGATCGAGGCAATGACGATGGCCACGCATGTCGGGGTCCTTGACCATGGAAAACTTGTGCAGTTTGCAACCCCGCGCGAGATTTATGAAGATCCGGTCAGCATTTATGCGGCCAGCCGGCTGGGCTCGCCGAAAATCAATATTTTACCGGCCGATCTTTTTCCAGGTGCGCCGGCTGGAGCGGCCAGTATCGGCCTGCGTCCCGAACATATTCACATAGGAGAGGGCCGGGCGGCACAGGTGGTGCGGATAGAATATCTGGGAGATCAGACCCGATTGCACCTGAAGATGAACGATCTGGCTCTGGTCACGCTGGTCGACGCGCATACGCCCATCCGGCCGGGTGACTGCCTGAACATTTCCCCTCATGCCCCGCTTTATTTTGGCGCCGGCGGCGAGCGTATACAAAGTCAGGAGACCTAAAATGGCACAGTTTATCAATACCAAAGAAGCACTCGTGACCGAAGCGATTGATGGTACCCTTTGCACGGCCGGGGGACAGCTGGCGCGGCTGGACGGATTTCCCCACATCAAGGTGGTATTGCGCAATGACTGGGATAAATCCAAAGTGGCGCTGGTGTCGGGCGGTGGATCGGGGCATGAACCGGCCCATGTGGGTTATGTCGGCAAGGGGATGTTGACCGCGGCCGTGTGCGGAGATGTCTTTGCCTCGCCGTCGGTTGATGCGGTACTGGCCGCCATACTGGCGGTTTCAGGTCCTGCCGGCTGCCTGTTGATTGTCAAAAACTATACTGGAGATCGGCTGAATTTCGGCCTGGCCGCCGAGCGGGCAAGAACCTATGGCATCAAAGTGGCCATGGTGATCGTGGATGATGACATTGCCCTGCCAGACCTGCCGCAGGCCCGCGGGGTGGCGGGAACCCTGTTTGTGCATAAAATCGCCGGAGCTCTGGCCGAGGCGGATGCGGATCTGGACACGGTTTGTGCGGCAGCCATGCGGGTGATAGACAATGTCTGCAGTATCGGCATGTCGCTGGATACCTGCACCGTGCCCGGTTCTCCCAAAGAGGACCGGATCGAGGATGGCAAGGCTGAACTGGGGCTGGGAATTCACGGAGAATCCGGGGTGGAACGGGTCGATTTCGTCAGTGCGGCCGACGCGATGTCGCTGGTGCTGGAACGGCTGAAACCCCATGCCGGCCACGCCCCTCTGGTTGCGCTGCTCAATAACCTGGGCGGTACAACCCCGCTGGAAATGGCCGTTCTGGAGGCGGAATTGGACAAATCCAATACCATCGCAGGCATCCAGTATCTGATCGGACCGGCGCCGATGATGACCTCTCTGGATATGCGTGGATTTTCGGTGTCGCTCCTGCCGTTAAGTGGCGACGATCTGGCATTGCTGCAGGCCCCGGTGGACGCGGCTTACTGGCCGGGATGCCGGGCGCTTGAACCGCCGGTTATCCACCCCATTCCCGATGGACTGACGCCGATTAAACCCATTCCCTCCAGTGACCCGGCAGCCGCCAGGTTCATTGAGTATTGCTGTGACGTTTTTATCAAGGCGGAACCGGCGCTGAATGCGCTGGATGCACAATCGGGGGATGGCGATACCGGTTCGACTCTGGCCGGGGCGGCCCGGGCATTGAAAGATGCGATCCCACGGCTGCCGCAGGCGGATCTCACTCAGCTGTACCGGGCAATTGGACTCGAGCTGAGCCAGGCCATGGGCGGTTCTTCCGGGGTATTGCTGGCGATCTTTTTCACGGCGGTGGGGGATGCCGCATCCAGTGGCCAGTCCCATGTACAGGCGCTCAAATCAGGGCTCACACGTGTACAGGAAGTGGGGGGAGCCCGTCCGGGTGACCGAACCATGATAGATGCCCTCGCCCCTGCACTTGAAGCGATGCCCGAAGGGTTTGCGGCCGCAGCAAATGCTGCGCGCGCGGGTGCCAACCACACGGCAGAGATTGTTAAAGCCAAAGCCGGCCGTGCCAGCTATATTTCCGAAGATCGACTGAAAGGTCATAATGACCCAGGCGCCGAGGCGGTTGCCCTGCTTTTCGAAAGTCTGAGCAAATAAGCGGTGACGCGCTAACGGATTTCGATCAGCTTCTCCTTTTCAGCCGGGTTTTGGCCTCTCAATACGGCTTTGCTGACAGCGGACGGAGTGATGTTCAGCCGACGGGCCACTTCCGCCCCGCTGATCTGTAATTTCCGGACACATAAATAACAAAAAACCGCTCTGGCTTTTGATATTTGCTCGGCTTTACTGTTCGTTTTCAAATCACTTGAAGAAATATCAAAATGTCTGGAAACCAAATCCAGTAAAGTATCAGACTATCCCCCGTGCTTCATAGCTTGCCGGCAGTTCAAGCTTTTCATTGGCGCGGGTTAAGACTTTTTCGACGAACTCCCCACTGCCCAGGATACGCTCATCTCCCTTTACCCGGACATTTAATGACCGCATCGCTTTCAGTGATGACCACCCGCCGACTGATCGCAACAATCCACCCCCCCTCAGCTCCGGCCGGCGGCCTTGATTCATCCCTTTGGTAATGAATTTGAGATATCTTTTCCTCGCATTTTTCCCGGGCCGGTCAAATCGTTTCAGGATATAATCGCAATCCTGCCACGGATGGTCATATTTCTCCATCAAAACAGAATGGCCTGCGTGTTTCGGCTCAATCCTTAATGTGGAGACGCAGATGCGCATGGTTATCCATTAATACCCATGCATAGCACGGCGTCGATGTCTGGGTGATAATTTTCACAAACCGCTCAATGAATGTGTCTTTATCGGCAGTATCACGGAAAACAGCCTTCCATTCAATGCCACGGATGATATGCTGAACCGCACTAGAGGCGTCTATGCGAGCTTTGCAAGACATAATAACATTTATTATCAATTTTTGGATTGTTTATCAATATTTCACGGACGTCCCCTATTTTCCCATAA
>Ga0256846_1000587_pt1 | contig 14136 bp, 15 predicted proteins | sample TevniametaG_FD_189098 | JGI IMG/M metagenome (GOLD analysis project Ga0256846, IMG submission 189098) | Tube worm associated microbial communities from hydrothermal vent at the East Pacific Rise, Pacific Ocean - Tevnia | ecosystem: Host-associated > Annelida > Integument > Unclassified ...
CACCAATGAAAAAGGCCGTAAATGTGACAGGCATTTTTCTGCCAAGGCCCTTCATCTGGCTTATGTATTTTTTACCTGTTGCAACATATATTGCTCCTGCACAGAAAAACAGGGTGATCTTGCCAAAAGCATGCATGGCAATGTGTACGACTCCACCCAGCATTCCCATGGGTGTAAGCAGTGCTACGCCAAAAACTATATATGAAAGCTGGCTTATGGTGGAAAAGGCAAGTCTGCGTTTGAGTTCATCCTGGGAAAGGGCAATACAGGAGCTTAAGACTATTGTTATGGATGCAATCACAGCAATGATAATTCCAAGGTTAAAATCAGCCAGCAGGTTTACACCGAATATTCCTGTCATAACCCTGACAATGCTGAATACACCGACCTTTACAACGGCAACTGCATGTAAAAGAGCACTTACCGGGGTCGGGGCAACCATTGCTGCAGGAAGCCATGAATGAAAAGGCATGATCCCGGCTTTGGCAAACCCGAATACAAACATTAATAATAAAACCAGTAAAGCAGGCTTTGACATATGGGCAGCCTGGAATATTCCTCCTGTTGTAAACTCAAGTGTGCCTGTGACATGGTAGCAATATAGCATTGCAGGCAGAACAAGACCTACTGAGGTTCCCAGGATAAAAGTTAAGTATCTGCGGCCTGAAATCTTTGATTTTTCATCCTGGTGGTGGGTAACCAGGGGGTATGTTGCAAGGGATAAAATTTCATAGAAAAGATAAAGTGTTAAAAGGTTTGCGGAAAATGCAGCTCCGATTGTGGCAGATATGGCAAGGGCAAAAAAGGATACAAACCTTGTCTGGCCATGTTCTTTTAATGTTCTCATGTACCCGATTGAGTACATGGAGGTGATTATCCATAAGGATGATGCAACAAGGGCAAACAGCATTCCAAGTCCATCTACTTTAAAGGCAATGGATACACCCGGAGCTATTTTAAAAAGATTTAACACTATCTCTTTTCCCTGGAGGATCAAAGGAAGCATTGAGGCTATGATGAGAAATTTAATGATTCCTGCTGTAAATGTCCATCCCTCCCGGGCATTGGGTTTGTCAGAAGATGAAATCAGTATTGGTATAACAAGAAGGGAAACTAATACAGCCAAAAGAGGTTTAATTGATATGATTTGATCCATTATCTAAAATACTCCTGTTATTGAAGAAAAGGGAGAATAATATTGTTTACAATAGTACCGGAATAAAAACCTGCAGCAATGAGCAGAATACTCATTATCCCAAGGGGTATGAGCATGGAAACCGGTGCTTCAGCCATTTTGATTTTATCATGTCCCGAATAAAAAAAGCTGATCTCAAAGATTCTGAAAAAGAGTACAGCACACAAAAGGCTGCTTATTATCAATGCCCCTGCAAAATGGTATGCCCCCTTTTCAATGGCGCCGAGAATCAGATACCATTTGCTGAAAAATCCGCAGGTGGGGGGTATGCCTATTATGCTGAACCCTGCCAGAACAAAACCGGCCATGGTCCATGGCATTTTCCCGAACAAGCCCTTAAGATTGTCAAAACCCGTATTTTTAAGTTTATATATGATATTACCCACAGCAAGGAAGACTGCAAAGGTCATCAGGGCATCATTTATAATGTGAAGGATGGCTCCGGTCATGCCAAGCTTATTTCCAAGCCAGGCACCGCCCACCATGTATCCGATTTCACACACAATAACATAGGTGAGCATTTTTTTTAGATCTTTCTGGGCAATTGCCATGACAGCACCTGCAAGAATTGCAATGGTCGCAAGCCAGACAACGGCATGGGCAAGGTGGAGTTGTTTGAAGATATAGTCAAAGCCAAAGACTGTAACCATAAGTCTTATCATGACATAAACCATTACCTTGGTCATAAGGGGTGCAATTATACGGCTCACTGCGGTTGGAGCATAGGAGTATGCATTGGGCAGCCAGACATGAAGAGGAAAGAGTGCCATTTTTATCCAGATTCCAAGGAAACAGAATATAAACGCAACAAGAACAGCAGTGGAGTTCTGGATGGCAGGCAGCAGTGATGCAACATCAAGCATATTCAGAGAGCCGGTCATTATATAAAGATACCCAACTCCCAGAAGATAGAAACTTGCACCAATAACACCCAGAAAAACATAGTTCAGGCTTGCAAGGGGAGCCCGGTCTTTATCCCCCATGGCAATCTGTGCATAACTTGTAAGGGAGGTGATTTCAAGGAGAACATACAGGTTGAAAAGATCCCCTGTAACTGTCACTCCTGTAAGACCTGTTACAAATAAGAGATAGATTGTATAGAATGAATCTTTTTTTTCACCCATCTCCTGGTTAATACTTTGAAAACTTGCAACAATATTTAAAAGTGCAATACCGGTTACAAGGACAAGTACCACGGCATTTAAAAGGTCAATGCGGTATTCGATACCAATGGGAGGAACCCAGCTTCCAAGGCGGTACTGGATTGTGCCTGACTTCATCACCTGCATTAACACCTTTAAAGCTGAAAAAAAAGCAATACCAAGCCCCATAAGGGCAGTCGGATAACAGAGCCTTCTTGCGCTCCATCGGAAAAAGCCGCTCAGGAGGGCAGTTAAAAGGGGGGCAACAACAATCAAAACAGGATAATTTGTATTCATAGATTTACTCTTCGGTTAAACGCATTCTGATTTCATCTTCTTCCAGGGTCTGGTAGCGCTGGTATATCTTGATTGCAAGTGCCAGGGCTACTCCGAATGTGGCAACGGAGACAACAATTGCCGTAAGCATCAGAACATGGGGTAACGGGTTAATATAATCAGCAGTATGGATAACAAGTTCATGGGCATTGTGACTGCCATGGCTTTGAATGATCGGGATTGTACCTTTTATTTTATAACCAATGGAAACATAGAAAAGAATGATTGAAGTCTGGAAAATATTCATACCCACAAGTTTTTTAATAAGATTGTTTTTTGCAATCATGGCATACAGCCCGATCATCATCAGAACAACATAGAGCCAGTAATTATACTTGGCCACGATCAGAGGTAATATATCAGACATAATACTCCTTATAATCCTTCGTCATGTCTACCTTCAGAGACAATATTTACATAGATAACCACCATCACTGCCATAACAGTAATACCAACCCCTATTTCCACGCCAAGCATGCCATAAGCCCGGATGTGATGGGGGTCAAGGGGCAGAATTTTTAAAAGTTTTCCATAATCCAGGAAGTTCCCGCCAAGAGCCATGCAGAGGGCGCCAATGCCCGCATAGATCAATACACCAAGGGCAGAGAACATGCCCAGAATTTTCTCTTTAATACGAAGAACAAGGGCCCTTAAATTATAGGCAATGGCATAGAGGATCAGGCTTGACCCGAAGATAACACCGCCCTGGAATCCTCCTCCGGGACTGAAATCACCGTGGGCTACAACATATAGTGCATAGAGCTGGATAAAGGGGATCAAAATTCTGCACACGGTTTTTATTATAAGGTCATAGGGAACCCATTCACTGTCCATCTGTTCAAATTCTTTGCCTTCGGGCAGGGTTTTATCACCCCTTTTAAACTGGATGATAACGCCTGTGGGTATGTGTCTGTATAATGTCTCTTTTTTTCTGTTAAAATTTCTCAACAGCAGAAAACATGCAAGTCCTGCACAGAATACAACTGCTGTTTCAAACATTGTATCAAAACCCCTGTAGTCAGCAAGGACAGAGGTTACAAGGTTGGGCACTCCTGTCTCTTCAATGGATTTCTGGATATAATGGGGGGATAGATAGGAGTTTGCCGGTGAAGCAGGGTCTCCCCAGCTGGGGAAATCAGCTGTGGCATAAATCAAAACTGTACCGCATGCCAGGACAATTGCAAGTGCAAGGGCTCTCAATCTTTTGTCCTCCTTCCTGTTCTGAATACTGCTGCCACAAAAAATACTGTGCTTACTCCGGCTCCAACAGAGGCCTCTGTAAAAGCGACATCAACAGCACCCATGATTGCCCATAGCAGGCACATCATAAAGCTGTAAGCTCCGAACAAAATTGCAGTACTTAGTAAATCCTTGACTGTAATAGCTGCAAGGGCGCATAAAATAGTAAAGGTAAGAATTATTAAATCAATCTGCCAGTGCATTTATGGATCTATCTCCTTTCCTTTCTTTTCCAGTGGCGCTGTCCTGCCCGCATTCCTGCATCAACAATGGAATGGGTTGCAGTGGGGCTTGAGAGGAAAACAAAGAAAACAATTAATAACATTTTAAGGCTGATTATTATTGTCTCAAGTGTAATATGGTGAAGGGTGAAAAGGACAAGTCCCAGGACCATGGCCAGAATACCCAGTGTATCAAGTTTGCCGGCCGGGTGAAGTCTGCTGTAAAAATCAGGCATTCTTATTATGCCCACAGCACCTCCGGTGAAAAATATCAGGCCTGTGATGAGAAAAAATATAGTAAGTATGTTCATATCTGCTCCATATGGTTATTCCATGAAAGACTCTTCGTACAGGCCTTTTCTTTTGTGAAAATATCTGGAAGCTGCAATAACTGCAATAAAGTTAAGAAAAGCATAGGCAAGGGCAATGTCAATGAACATGTCCACACGTTCATATAGCAGCCCAATGAGCAAGAGCAGAACAACGGTTTTACTCCCAATGGCATTTACACCAATGAGCCGGTCAAGAACCGTGGGTCCGAAAATTGCCCTGTACAGGGAAAAAAGCATTAAAAAACATAAAAACAACGATGTATATAAGAAAAAGCCTGTCATTATTCCTCCCCAAAAATTTTTGCAACCTTGTCAAGCATTACCCCGGGAAGGGCTTCTGCTGATTCTCTGTCAATTGCATGGACTCTGAAGACTCCGTCGCTGTCTGCAGATACAGTGATTGTCCCCGGAGTCAATGTTATTGAATTTGCCATGGTTGTTATGGCGATATCGCTTTTTAAATTGGTTTTAAATTTAATGATATGCGGGTCAATTTTATCCTTCATCTTGGGATGAAAAACAATGAAAAGAAGGTGGAAATTGGCTTTTATTATCTCCCATAAGAGCCATGGTGTGTATCGGATGAACTTAAATCCCTGGCCGATATAACCAGCAGTAAAATCCGGAAATAAAAGATCATGGAAGAAAAAAGCTATCAGCAGGCTTGAAATAAGGCCAAATATTATTAACAGAGCTTCAAATTTACCCGACAGAATTATCCATAATCCGAACATTAAAATAAATGTCAGGGAAAAAGGGATAATTGATTTGTAAAAATTTGACAATGGTTTTGTGTCTTCTTCACAACCATTGTTTTCTGAAATAGTCAAAAAACTTACCTCCTGATTAAGTCTGTGATGGAGAATAATAAAATACTCTTACTTGTTCACGCCATATAATTTTCTGAATTTGCTGAACGCTTTCTTAATAGTACCCTTATTTTCAGTACTGGCTTGAGTATTTTTATCAGACCCGGAGGCTGACTCTTCCTGCTTAAGCCTGTAATCATAGGCTGCATTAATAGTTTCTATCAATGTATCCATATCTATGGGTTTTGACAGGAATTTAAATGCATTATATTTGCCGCTTTCAAGAGCATTTTCAATATTTCCATGTCCGGTTAGAACTATGCAGGGCAGGGAGGGCTGAAGTTCCTTAAGCCTTTTTTGAACCTCAATACCGTTTATGCCCGGCATTTGCAGATCAACAACAGCAACATCAAAGTCTTCATTTGCAGCAACTTTAATTCCTTCTTCACCTGAAAAGGTTGTTTTAACGGTGAATCCGTCAAGGACAAGCCGCTTGGTGAGATATTTCAAGAAAGTCTGTTCATCATCAATAAATAATAGTTTCATAAATGTACCTTTTAATTAAACAAATAAATCGTGTACCAAATTTGTTTTTCCAAGTCAATAAAAAACAGCAGGAAAGTATTTAAAAAAGTTCTCTATTGCTTACTCTTCCGGCTTCTGCTTGCCACTTGCAGGGATGATCATGCACGGAAAGATAGATTTTTCAGCAATGGTTCGTGTTGTGCTTCCCATCCATCTTTCCACAATGGAAAACTTGCTGGAAGAGCCTAAAATAATAAGGGATGCCTGGTACTCTTTGGCTGCTTTTATTATCTCTTTTTCAGGGTCTCCCACATAGACATGGGCCCTTGTGTTAATCCCATGGTTTTCAAAGGTCTCACACAGATTATCAAGCTTTTCCCTCTCTTCTTTTCTGATTTTCTGCACAAGATGTGTGGATTTGCTCTTTAACCTGTCATCATCCGTGACATGCATGACATTTAATTTTTCAATAAGTTCCTTAAGATCATAAATATATTCTGCGGCTTTTTTGCTGGAATCAGACCAGTTTGTTGCAAGCAGCGGTCTTGAAAATATTTTCTCAGGCACAATATTGTCTTCGTTTATATGTTTGAATACCAGGACGGGAATATGTATTCTTCTTATGAGTTCTGTTACATCAGAATGTGAGTACAGGTGCTCCAGAGGGCCCTTGTGGGAACGTCCTATAACGATCAGATCCGGTTTTTCAAGTTCAATGGTCTTAATTATTTCAGGTATCAGTGATCCCACATTAATATGAGCACCAACTTCCAGGCCGAGCTCAAAAAGGCTCTCTGCCCAGTCAATAAAGCGGATGTTAGCAGTCTCCTTTAATTTTACTTCCTCCTCCTTGATATATCCTGCCCCCCTGTGCATGGAAACCTTTTCCTTTTCAATGACATTTAAAAAAACAACATGTTCAAGGGATGCATTTGTTAAATTGAGCAGAGAGTTTAATGAATTAAAACAGAGATCCTCAAATTTGGTTACAAAAAGAAGCTTTTTGATTTTCATAAGATAAATCCTTTTATAATCAAAATGACATTAAATTATTTTAAACTTTTCTCGATTGCATTTATCAATTCATCCGGTTCCACAGGTTTCTCAAGGTAGCACTCAGGTTCAGGCACCTTTTCTCCCTTGAATTCAGAAAGTGTTTTTTGAGAACGCAGAAATGATTTCAATGCAATCCCTGTAAGCATTATAACAGGTATATTTTTAAATGAAACCTCGGTTTTCAATTTCCGGTAAAGACGGATACCACTTCCCCGGGGCATCAGGACATCAAGGGTTATCAGGTCAGGTTTTTCTTCTTTAACCTTTTGTAAACCCTCCACCCCATCGTGAGCAACTATGGGAATGTAGTTGTTTTCTTCAAGAACAGTTACAATAAATGTTCTCACATCAGGATCATCATCAACCACAAGCACCTTCTTACTCATGATAAATCCTCCTTAAGTCAATTGGTTTTGCCTGGTTTCGGTTGTACCACAGGGCAGTTTAATAGTAAAACAGGTTCCCTTTCCAAGGTTAGTTCTGGCACTTATTGTACCCCTATGCTCTTCTATTAGTTTTTTTGTTAAAAGTAAACCAAGGCCTGTGCCTTTTCCTCCCTTGGTACTGAAAAAAGAGGTGAAGAGTTTTTTCTGAGTTTCTTTATTCATGCCGCTTCCATTATCTTTAACATCAACACAGAACATATTGTCCCGGTCAAGGTAAGTTTTTATTAATATTTTAAAATCCTTGTCAGTGTCAGGGTCGTCAATGCAGGCATCCATGGCATTTGTGACTAAGTTCAGCAGGGAGCGGTGAATGGTCTGGGTGTCCATGACAGCTTCTGTGATGCCAGGGTCAAGTTCCTGAATTATCTGAATATTGTTTGCCTTTGCAGTATCTTTGATAAGATCCGCAACCTCTGAGACAATATCATTGGGAGAGCACACTTCATATTCAGGCTCCCTCTCTTTGGAAAAGGAGATCAGGTCCTGGACAAGGTCAGATACACGCCGGATATTATTTTTTATGGTGCTCCATCCTGCTATCAGTTTATCGGTTTTATTCTTTTTAATGCCGACATCCACAACATAGCTTCCACCTTTAAGTCCAATAAGAATATTTTTTATATAGTGGGCAAGGCCGCTCACAGTCTGACCGACAGCAGCAAGTTTTTCCGATTGCACAAGCTCTTTTTCAAGCCTTTTAATGTCAGTTAAGTCCTGGAAAAATGCCACGCTGCCAATCATTTTTTCATTTTTATAAAGTATTCTGCCGGAAAATTTAATGGGTATGCTTCTGTTGTCTCGGGAAAGAAATGTTGTCTCCTGCCACTCAAAATTCTGATCCTGTTCCTCCTTTGCAGCCTGTTTAAAGGTCTTTACAATGTCAGCAGGATAGACTGCATCAATACTTGTTTTGTTGACAATGTCAGAGTGTCTGCATCCAAAGATTTTTTCTGCAGCAGGGTTGCATATTACAAATTTCCACTCCCTGTCTGTTGCTGCTATGCCATCGTTGGAACTTCTGATCAGAAGCTTTTGAAAATTTGCCCTTCTTTTTATCTCCTGGGTTGCCTCTTCAATCTTATCCTCAAGGTTTCCTGTGTATTCGTTGAGCTTGCTCCTCATGTATATTTTTGCTTCTGCCCTCTTAAGGGCCACTGCAAGGGCTTCATCCCTGACCGGTTTATTTATGAAATCAGAAGCACCCCTCTGGAGTGCTGCAATGGTTGAATCAATATCTCCATGCCCTGTGATGATGATAACTTCGGATTCAGTATCTATCATCTTGATCTGTCTTAAGACTTCGAGTCCATCCATTTCAGGCATTTTTATGTCTGTTAATACTATATCAGGCTGTTCTTTTTTAAAAACCTCAATTCCCTGCCTGCCATTGTATGCAGTTACAATGTCATACCCATCAGCTTTTAATGACATAGAGAGGAATTTGACAATACTCTCTTCATCATCAATAATTAATATTTTTTTCCCCGGCATATATTTTAATCCCTAGGTAATGGCCGGAAACCTTATTGTGAATTCAGCACCTTTACCCTTGCTGCTCTCAATGTCAATGGTTCCGCCATAATCGTTAATAATTCCATAGCTTATGCTTGTGCCAAGGCCTGTGCCCTTGCCAGGCTCCTTTGTTGTAAAAAATGGTTCAAACAGCTTGTTTTTAACCTCATCAGACATGCCGGTGCCGGTATCTGAAACCTTTACAACAATTTCATCACCTTCAGTAAATGACCGGATTGTCAGAAGCTTTTTAACATGTTTATCTTTTGATTTTTCTGCTTTTTCATCCATTGAGTCAATGGCATTGGTTACAAGGTTGATAAAAACCTGTTCAAGCCGGTTATGTTCAGCCACAATATCAGGTATGTCAGGATCAAGGTTAAGATCCACCTCAATCTGGTGTACAGAGAGCTGGTGGCCGAGAACTTTAAAAACATCGCTTATGGGTTCATTGATTGATATTTTTTTCATATTACGTTCCGACTGCCTTGCAAAATCCCTTACATGCTTGATTACATCGGCAGCCCTTGCAACATTATCAATGATGTCACGTGCCATATCTGTGAGGTCTTCATCGGATATCTTCTGCCCTTTTCTTATCATCTTAATTATGAGGTCCGAGCATATCTGGATCACATTCAGGGGCTGGTTGATCTCGTGGGCCATGCCAGCTGCCATGGTACCCAGAGTGGCCATTTTACCAGCCTGGATCAGCTGGGTCTCTTTCTCAATATTTTCAGTGATATCAGTGGCTGATGCAACAAGTGCGTCCCTGTCATTGTATTCTGTATGGCATACCTTTACATTAACATACATATGGGCCCTGTTTTTTTTAAAATGTTTCTTTTTGCTAAAGAGTATGGAATCACTTTTAGACAGGTTTTTAAGACCCTGGGCAATTGAAATATCATTTTTATCACCTATTTCAAGGAAGGATTTTCCAAGGAGCTCTTCTTTTGTGTAACCATATTCGTCAATAACCCTGTGGTTCATATCAAGTATCTCAAAATTTTTGCAGTCAATGATGAATATCGGGTTTGGATTATTATTAAAAAGGGATCTGTATTTTTCTTCTGATCTGCGGCATTGTTCATGAAGTTTAAAAAGTTTTCTGTCCTTAATCTCTTTTTCTTCCTGCATCTTTACATCTTCTGTCTCATCAAGCAGGGTCTCAATGGCGCCTACAATTGTTCCATCTGAGGTTTTAATGGGTGCCGCAGTAAAAAAGAACCATTTCCCGTCCCGGCCAAGGTTTGGGAAATACTCTTCTGCTTCATAGGCACCTTCAATCAATGTTGATTTGCGCCAGGAGTTGCCATAGTAGTGGGTAACCTCTTCCTCCTTCATATCACCCACAATTACATCGGCCATGGTGGGTCTTTTCTTTGACCTGAACGGAGTCCATTGCAGGTTGGTTCCAACGATCTTATCTGCAGCATATCCTGTGATTTTTTCAAGAGCCCTGTTCCAGTGGGTAACAATGTGTTCCTTATTAATTACAAAGGTTGGAATCATACTTCCCTGGATAATCTGGGAAAGGGCTTTTTCACTTTCAGCAAGTTCCTTTTCCTCTGCCAGGAAGTGCCGTGCTTTCTGGTTGATGATTCTGGTTATTGATGAGGAATAGCCATTAAATATATCCCTGATATCATTGGGCGCATTATATTGTTCAAGCTGCTTTTCAGCTTCAAGTCTTTTATCCTCTATCTGCACAAGGCAGAAGAAAAATAAGGACTCAAAATAGTTTAACAATCGTGCTTTTTCAGGTTTTAAGCCCTCAATTAATTTTGAAAGCCCATCATTTTTTGTGAGCTTAAGAATTAAGTTAAGGCCTTTAAATTTGAAAATATCCTGATAATCCCTGGTTATAAAGATGCCCTTTTTTTTTGCAAATTTAACTCCCTGGGTCTTTTCTGAGTCCACAACTGACAGGATTTCAATATTGTATTTTTGAAAATTTTTCCCCAGCAGCACCTGCAGCATGGATTTGCATACTGATTCTCCTCCGATTATGGCAATTTTTAGATTATCAAATTCTATTTTCATATTTTCATCAAATTTTATCTAAAGAAAATCAGTGTTATAATTATAAATGTAGGAATCAGAACAACCAGGGAATATTTCAGAATATATCCGAAAAAACTCGGCATTGGCGTTCCAGTTTCTTCTGCAATGGACTTTACCATGAAATTGGGTGCATTGCCTATGTAGCTGCACGCACCGAAAAATACAGCTCCTGTGGAGATTGCCTTGAGATATATGGCATTTTCCGCAAGCAGCATGGGAACAGCGTTTGCTTCTGTGATTCCTGCATAAAAACTTCCAAGGGCAGTATTGAAAAAAGTCAGGTATGTGGGCGCATTGTCAAGAAAGGCTGAAAGCATGCCTGTGATCCAGAAATAGTGGTAGGGCTCTTTTACAGCTTCAATAAGGAATGCAAAACTACCCTTTGAACCGGCCTTGAGGAGCAGCAGGCAGGGGATCATTGTGATGAATATTCCAATGAAAAGATAGGCAACCTCAACAATGGGAAACCAGGAGAATTCATTCTCCTCACGCACCTGCCTGGGAGTTGCAACAAGGGAGAGTATCCCCATGAGAATAAGAAAGAAATCACGTGACCAGTCCTGCAGTGCCCTGTGTACTCCAAGGGTGTTAATACTGGCAAGATCAAAAATACCGCTTATAAGGACAGCTGCTATGATACCGCCAAGGAAAATAAAATTATATTTACCCACAAGCCTCAGGGGTTCTTTGGTTTCATTCTCAGGAGGTTTTGGGTTCTCTTTTTTATAAAAATATGTGTCAAGGATGAAATATATTGTAAGAATTATTGCCACGCTTATAAGCATGTGAGGCAGTATCTTCAATGTCCAGAAGAATGGGACTCCATGGAGAAAACCCAGAAAAAGGGGAGGATCACCAAGAGGAGTCAATGAACCGCCGATGTTGGCAACAAGAAAAATAAAAAAAACAACCATGAAAGTCCTGTTTTTTCGATAATTGTTTGCCCGGAGAAAGGGTCTGATCATCAGCATTGCAGCTCCGGTTGTTCCCATCCATGAGGCAAGGATGGTTCCAATGAGTATCATTATAGTATTAATAATTGGTGTCCCCCGAAGAGAGCCCTTGAGGAGTATACCGCCGGACACTGTGTAAAGTGCCCACAAAAGTATTATAAAGGGGACATAATCTGCAAGAATAATATGGAGAATCTGATGGGCAGCTTCTCCCTTATAAACAAATAAAAATGGAAGAGCCATGGAAGCAGCCCAGAATGCTGAAATTTTGCCGAAATTGTTGTGCCATAGATGGTCTGCAAAAAGTGGCAGAAATGCAATGGATAGCAGCATGCATGCAAATGGGATACAGCTCCAGAGGGGCAGTAGTTCCCCAAGGTTTTTGTGATGCAGGGAAACCTTGTCTCCGTGATCAGTGCTGTCCTGGTCATGCTGCTGTACAGTTGCAGAGTGTCCTGTTTTATTATCTGTTTGAATCCCGGCAGCATTATCCTGGATGGTGCCGCTGGAGGCTGCAACAGAGACCGGAGATATGAACAGTATTAGTAAAAGAAATATAAGTGCAGGCTTTTCTAATTTCATTAATCTGTTACCTCCATTATGTTAAAGTGTTTTTCAGATATCTTTACAAAAGACTCTTTAACCATTGCTTTAATTCCTGAGGCAGACTTATTAAATGCGCATCAATCCATCCATTGTAAAAATAAATGTCAGTTTTGAGAAATTTTTCATATTCTTAATTTTGTAATCAATTTATGATGGAAAGTCAAGATACAAAAATAAATAGGGGAAACTGGTCGGAGCGAGAGGATTTGAACCTCCGACCCCTTGCACCCCATGCAAGTGCGCTACCAGGCTGCGCTACGCTCCGATCTGTCTGGAAACTACCTTGTTAAAACAAAGAGAGTAAATATCATTTTATGGGAAAAGTGTCAAGGAGGATATTATTTAATCACCAATTCCCGATTTGAACTCAATAAAAAATTTTCTTTTGTATCTCCTGATAATTCCTGTCTTTTTTGATGCTCAGGAGTTGTAGATTTTTCAGATCCGTTTAAAGGTATCTGGTTGATCCACTCATATACGTATCTTTTTTCTTTCAACCCTTTAACCTCATATTCCTTGTAATATCAAGTACTTAAACTATATCTGGAAAATTGTATGCGAAAAAGAAATTTAATTATCAGCTGAGAACCTTATCAATACTTTTAAAAATAACCACCGAGAATTGTTGTTATTTAATTATAAGCAGATATTTGATGATTCTCCTGACAGATATTGTCATTGATTTATTAAAAGATAAATAATTGTTATTGACATCTTTGTTTTTTAAAGGCAGGTTTTAAAATAGCATAACCGGGTAAGGGTCACTTTTGGAGGCTGTATGAAAATATATTGGGCTTTTACATTGATTGTATTTGCACTTATTGCAGGCATATTTTCCGGCAGGACAATTGGTGCCCAGGAGGACGATTTTCCTTTTCATGCGGGTGAAAAGCTTGTCTTTGAAGCAAGATGGGGTGTTGTGCCGGCAGGAGAAGCTGTTATTGAGGTACTGGACCCAGAAGAGATAAACGGTATCAGATGCAGGCATTTTGCGATCAGCCTTAAGACCTATCCTTTTGTAGACCTTTTTTACAAGGTCAGGGGCATCATTAATTCCTATACTGATATGCAAATGACACATTCGATTCTATATAAAGAACATAAGCGCGGAAAAAGAAAAAAAGATGTTGTTATTAATATGGATTGGGGGAAAAATGAGGCAGTATATTCAAAAAATGGAAAAAAGAGAAAGCCTGTTCCCATTTTGCCAGGCTCATTTGATCCCTTGTCAGTCTTTTATGCCTTCCGCATCCATGAATTAAAAGAGGGCCTGGAGATAAATATACCGGTAACAGATGGAAAAAAATGTGTTAATGGCATAGCCAGGGTCATAAAAAGAGAGAAAATAAAGGTAAATGGCAAGGTCTGGGACACTTATCTGGTGGAACCGGACCTGGAGCATATCAAGGGTGTGTTTGAAAAAAGCAAAAATGCCAAGCTTCAATTATGGGTCACTGCCGACAAATACCAGATGCTTGTCAGGGTAAAAAGCAAGGTCATTATTGGAAGTTTTGTGGGAGACCTTATTTTGTCCAAAGGCATTGGAGAAAAAAAGGGAGGAAAAATATAAAGTTTAATATACGTGTATCTGCAAATCTTCATGCAAATATTGTTAGTGCTGCTATGACTGAAGGGAACAGTCTGAATCAATGGATTGTTAACGTTATTATTAATTCCTTGGCTCATGCAGACTAACC
>Ga0256846_1000588_pt1 | contig 14130 bp, 11 predicted proteins | sample TevniametaG_FD_189098 | JGI IMG/M metagenome (GOLD analysis project Ga0256846, IMG submission 189098) | Tube worm associated microbial communities from hydrothermal vent at the East Pacific Rise, Pacific Ocean - Tevnia | ecosystem: Host-associated > Annelida > Integument > Unclassified ...
CACCAACAGACAGGGCATGAACCCAGATTCTTTTTCGGCAGGTTCTGTCAGGCGACAGTCCGGAACTGAATCCAAGGCGCTGCACAAGGTTTGCCCTTCTTTTTGATGAAAATATCCATACAAACGGCAGGAAAGGCAGCATGAGCATAAAAACAATATATACTGCGACCTCATAGAGAAAAATCATCGGAATCATACTCCTGACACTATTCAGTATGCATAAGATATAAAATACTGCCGCTTAAAAAAAAGATATTGGTTATCCAGGCGCTTATAACAGGCGGCAGTATGCTGCCGTATCCGAGAGAAAGGCAGAACCCGTACATGATCCAGTATACCAGGGCAATCAGTATGCCGACCGCTATCCCGAGAGGCATGTTGTTTCTTACAAAGGCTTTCATGCCTGTTGCAGCCCCTGTCATGGCCATAATGATACAGACAAAGGGAAATGCAATCTTGCCGTTCATGTCAACCTTGTACACTGTGGCGTCATATCCTTCGTGCTCCACCTTGGCTATATATTTCTTCAGTGCAATTATACTCATTTCATTGGATTTCCTGACAATCTCACCCAGGTCTTCCGGGTTTAAATCCAGGTCAATCTGTTTTTTGGAATAAGTTCTGACATGATACTCCATTGAATCAGGAAGCCTTGTCTGTTCCACAATATTCTCAAACATCCATTTTCCGCCGGTATAATGCCCTTTTGCAGCATCAATGCGGGAATCAATGACAAAATTTTTTCCAAGCCCGGTTATGGTGATTCCTGCAAGGGACTTGTTCACAGGATCAAAATAATTTATGTGAATGAACCTTGTGCCTGACTTCATCCATATGTCTCTGCGTGCGGACAGGTACCTGTGCTGTTTTTTGATTACATTATCATGGATATAATTGGCTTTTGCCGTAAAAACGGGAATTATTGTCTCACCAAGCAGGTATATTAAAACAGCCAGAACAATACCTGCCAGAACAGCAGGCCGCACCAGATAATATACGCTGATACCGCTTGATCTCACGGCAAGAAGTTCATTATTCCTGTTCATGACCCCGAAAACTATAATTGTGGCAAGCAGGACACATGCAGGAGTCAGCTGAACAAACATGAAAGGCACTTTTAAAAGCACATACCCAAAAGCTGCAAAAAGCGAAATATCACAATGAAGGAACCTGTCCATTCGTGAAAGATAATCAATGGCCACAAACAGAACCAGAATCACAAGCTGAATTATGAAAAAAATTTTCACAAATTCCCTTAGCCAGTATTTATGCAGACAGGACATGTTCTATATTTTCTTTTTCATGAATATTTTCTTAATTATTTTCAACATATTAAGCACAAATAAAGGAACAGGCACAGGTTTTTCATTGGCATTTCTGACAAGAAAAACAATCCCTGTACACCCGATTACAAAATTGGGAAGCCACATTCCCAGAACCGGAGGATATTTTCCGGTTTCGCCCAGAGACCATCCCAAAGCCAGAAGGCAGTAATAGACAAGGAAAAAAAACACACCCATACCAAAGCCTGAAGATTTTCTTAAAGAGACAGACTGCACACCAAGGGGAAAGGCAAGAAAGCCAAGAAACAGGCATGCAAAAGGAATGGATAATTTTTCATGCATGAGCATGACAGCTGCATTCAGGGCTGCCCTGTCACCCGGGTTTGAACGGATATAGGCTATCAGGTCTTTTATATTCCTTTCGTCAAGTTCCCTTGCAATTGTGCTGTTACTACTGCCTGCCTCATCAAGATCAATATTTATATCATAATTGCCGAACTGAATATTGTTGACTGAATTATCATCCATATTCACCTGATTTATTTCTCCGTTAAATAGCCGTATGGTATAGATATGACCGCTTCTGTGCTGAATCAGCCTGCCGGACGGAGCCACTGATATGCTGACAACGCCCTTTGTTCTCCTGTCCTCAATGAATATATTGGTCAGATCCTTTGTTTTCACATCCACATGGGAAACATAAACCATTATGCCTGCAAGCCCGCTGTTAAACTGCCTTTCCTGAAGGGCTGCATCAATGCTCTGTTTTGCCAGTTCAATACTTTTTTTCTTTATTGAAAACTTGGCCCAGGGCTCTGCAAAAACAGTAAAAAACAGGGTAAGAGCCACGCCTGCCGCACAGAATACAAGCACAGGAGGCAAAAGCCTGTAAAGTGAAACACCTGCGCCTTTCAAGGCAATAATCTCATTTTCCTGTGACATCCGCATGAAGGTTATGAGCACGGATATCATCACAGACATGGGAAAAGTATATTTCAAAAATACAGGCAGGGAATAAACCAGCATCATTCCAATTGATGAAAGCCCGGCATTGTAATTGACAACCATGTTGGTGATGGCAGGGATACGCATCATCAGGAACACAAATGTCAGAAAAAACAGGGTGATTGCAAACGGAGACAGAAACTGCCTGAAAATATACCAGGTTATGATATTAGCTTTTTTCATTTCAGGGGGGAAAATATCGGTTACAGACCAAATAGTCAAGTATGATCACAAAACACCATTTTTTACGGGCTTCTATTGACACAGAGTTTTTTCAGGTATAGGTGTAACCACGTCATGTTTAACTGAATATGTTAAGGTGGTATTTATGAAAACTTCAAAAAGGAGCTTTATTCTTGCTATTGTTCTCATGGTTCTGACGGCTTTCCCGGCAGGTGCAGGCCAGAAAAACGCAGGTTCAGGAAATCCTCATGGCGGGTCGGCAGGGCCGGCAGGCCCGGCAGTTTCAGAAATATCACAGGCACCGGCATATGTTGAAATCAGCATGAACAAACCTCTTACCACCCTGATCGCAGGAAAGAGCGGCAGTTTCAAGCTAACTGCAAAACTTGTCAGTTCAAAAGAATCAGGCAGCCCTGCTGTAAGATGGGATCCCGATGTACGGGTTCCTGTTGTGGTGGGAATTGCAACTCCTGTTAAAAGCGGAATTGCATTTATTGATAAAAACCATCCTGACAAGCCGACCCACCATTTTCTTGCAAAATTTGTCAGACAGGACGGCAATACAGATAAGCCCCTGACAATAAAAATAAACTATACCATTGATTCAAGAACAAAAACCGGCAGGCACAAGCTGTGGATGGATATCATGTCCGATGTGGTCACACCTGACGGCCACAGGATTCAGGATGACGGGTTTGCAATTGTGCCGGTCAGTGTTGACACTCACCTGAAAACCAAGCTTCTGATGCTGTTAGTAGTCATTGTGGCGGTATTTCTGTTCATTGTGGAATGGGTAAGGGTGGATGTTGTTGCCATGGTGATGATGGTGCTTTTACCTGAGCTCAACCTGCTCAATGCCCAGGACACGTTCAGAGGACTGAGCAGCAATGCCGTGGTCGCCATCATAGGTGTAATGATCATAAGCTATGGATTGAACAGGGCAGGACTTGTCAGCAGGCTGATTCAGCCCATGCTGAAAATGGTGGGCAAAAGCCCCAGACGGCTTACAATAATTTTTTCAAGCCTGATTGCACTCATTTCAAGTGTAATGCAGAACACCGGCGCAGCCGTGCTGTTTCTGCCGGGTATCCGTCTTGCCACATCATACAGGCTTAAGATTCCCATTTCCCGTGTACTCATGCCCATTGGAATGGCAGCAATCTTAGGCGGTACAATTACAATGATAGGAACAAGCCCTCTGATTCTGCTCAACGATATCCTGCCTCAGGGCATGCCAAAATTCGGATTTCTTGAGCTGACACCCATAGGGCTTGCACTTACCATAGGCGGTATTGCATTTCTTTCCACAGGAGGCATGAGAATGCTGGCCAAACTGCCTGCAAGCCAGGAAGAAGTCTGCGACACAGGAACAGGAGACGGGCTTCTTGACGCATATCCCCAGATATCAGGCCCATATGAGATTGAAGTGCCCCATGACTATCTGCCGGGTAACAAGCCACAGAAAGTTACTGATATACGCAGAAAATTCCTCGTCAATATTGTGGCATCAACAAAGGCCAACGGAAAATGTGAGATAGCACCCCTTCCTGATACATCCATACAGGCAGGGTTTGTCTTATGTGTTTACGGCCCTGAGGATGCTGTCCGCAGATTTGTTGAAGACTACGGCCTTATAATGAAGGAAGAGCCAAAATGCTTTAAAAATGACCTGTTCAATCCATCCATGGCAGGCGTAGTTGAGGCGGTTGTTGCCCCTCGCTCCCAGATTGCAGGCCAGATAATCAAGGAGATAGGATTCCGTGAAACCTTTGGCATAAACGCCCTTGCCCTGCACCAGGACGGGGTGACATACTACAGGGAGCTTGCAGACAGGCCGCTCAGGCCCGGAGACACCATACTGATACATGGCACATGGGCACAATTGCATACCCTTCAGGACATACACAAAAACCTTATCATCATAACTCCCTATGAAAAGGAATTTCATAAACCTGAAAAAGCAAAATCAGCACTGACATGGTTCATAGTTTCATTGTTTCTGATGATCCTCTCAAGCTTTTATTTTCAGAAACAACCCTATAATCCCATTCCATTGTCAGTGTGCCTGATGTTTGGTGCTGTGGGCATGGTTCTTTCCCGTGTCATAACAATTAATGAGGCATATCATGCTGTTGACTGGCGGACGGTTTTCCTGCTTGCAGGCCTTATTCCCCTTGGAATGGCTGTAGACCAGACAGGAACAGCAGCATGGATAGCAAAGGGCATTGTAACAGGGCTTGGAAATCTCATGTCTCCGCTGCTGCTTCTGATAATACTGGGATGTTTAAGCTGTGCCTTTACCATGGTGATATCCAATGTGGGGGCCTGTACACTGCTGATACCGCTTGGAATCTCAATTGCCCATCAGATAGGCGTAAACCCAAGGGTTGCAGCCATTGTGGTCGGGCTTGGAGTTTCAAATTCATTCCTGCTGCCTACCCATCAGGTAAATGCCCTTTACATGGGGCCAGGCGGGTATAGATCAAAGGATTATGTCAAGATAGGCGGATGTCTTTCTGTGATATACATTGCCATACTCGTGGCCATGACCTATTTTTTCTATCTTTAACCAGGACAACAGGGAGCTGGCTGTGACATATTTCAAACTGATACTGACTTCTCTGTTCTGGGGCGGGACCTTTATTGCAGGCAAACTGGTTGCAAAAGGAGTCGATCCCTGTGCAGCCGCTTTTTTAAGGTTTCTTGCAGCATCATTCTTTCTTGTGCTTCTGACACTGAAAATGGAAGGTACCCTTCCGCGCCTGACCCTGCCCCGCATTGTCATGGTGGTTCTTCTGGGCCTTACAGGAATATTTGCATATAATATCCTCTTTTTTTACGGGCTGCACTATATCAGGGCCAACCAGGCCTCTTTGATCATTGCGACCAATCCCATATTCATTACGCTGTGTTCTGCATTTTTTTTCAAAGAACACCTGAACGGGCTTAAAATCACAGGGCTTTTACTGTCTGTTACAGGAGCCCTGATTGTTATTTCAGACGGAAGTCTCTCCAGTCTCATGGCCCTTGGACTTGGAAAAGGAGAGCTTCTCATATTCGGGTGTGTGTTTTCATGGGTTGCATATTCCATTCTCGGCAAAAAAGCCATGGATGACCTGTCTGCTGTGGCCTGTGTATGCTATTCATCCATTGCAGGCACTGTGCTGCTCTTTTTTCCTGCGGCAAGCCAGGGCATGTTTTCAGCAATGGGTTCATATTCAGTGACTGAATGGCTGAGCCTGTTCTATCTTGGATTTTTCGGAACCGTGCTGGGTTTTTTCTGGTACTATGAAGGAATACAGGATATAGGCCCTGTAAAGGCCGGGATTTTCATAAATCTTGTACCTGTAAGTGCAATCGTCCTGTCGTTTTTTATTTTAAAGGAACCCCTTGGCCTGTCTCTTGTCACAGGAGGCATATGCGTAATTGCAGGGGTTTATCTGACCAATATGACAAATCTGCAAAAGGAGGACTGAACTTGTTTACAAAAGCAATTGTAAAAACCCCGTGTAAGAACCTTGTTAAAGGAGTTACGAGCGCCCTGCTTGGGAAGCCTGACCATGAACTTGCACTTAAACAGCACAAAGCCTATATCCGGGCTCTGGAACAATGCGGTCTTGATGTGACCGTTCTTGATCCGGATGAAAACTTTCCTGATTCAGTATTCATTGAAGATGTATGCCTTGTAACTGATAAATGCGCTGTAATCACAAATCCAGGAGAGCCGTCAAGGCGGGACGAAATCCTTGGCATTGATATTGTTATTGAAAAAACCGGGCTTCCGGTTGAGAGAATCACTGCCCCTGCCATGCTTGAAGCTGGAGATATAATGATGGCAGGCGACCGCTATTATGTGGGCATATCACAAAGGACAAACTGTGAAGGAGCAGATCAGCTTGAGTCCATACTGAAAAAATACGGCTATACCGTGATACAGGTTCCTCTTGAAAGCGTTCTGCATCTTAAAACTGGTATTTCATATCTTGAGAACAACAATCTGCTGGCATATGGGGAATTTTTAACCAAACCTGAGCTTCAGGATTTTAACATACTTGAAGTGCCTCATGATGAAGCATATGCTGCAAATTCCGTATGGATAAACAACAGGGTACTTGTTCCAAAGGGGTTTGCAAAAACAGCAGAAATGATAAAAAACGCAGGGTATGAAGTAATTGAAGTGGATGTTTCCGAATTCAGAAAACTTGACGGAGGGTTAAGCTGCCTTTCTCTGAGATTTTAAACATGATCAGAGACTTCTGAAAACAGCAATGCCGGGAGGTTCTTTTCAGAGTCTGCCCGGCATTTTGTATTCAAATTCTAGTCTTCCTCAATTGTGATGGCGTCCTGCTCACATACTTCAACGCAGCTTTCGCATCCCATGCATTCTTCTGCATTTACAGCAACTGATTTTTCATTCTGGATCTCATAAACTTCCACAGGACATACATCCACACACTCTTCACAACCAATACATTTTGCTTCATCAACAATAGGGTTAAATGCCATTTTAACAGCCTCCTTAAAAATAATAATAAATTAACAGTATAAAATATTATAAACTCATTTTTAATATATGAACTATATAAAAAACGCTTTTATAACATGTAATTAATTAAAATCAAGTCTTTTATGGCCTTAAACCTGCCAGGCACACAATCACATCATTGCCCGGCATATTAAAGACAGCCTTGAGTTTTTCACCTGAAAACCTTTTCACCTTTAAAGATCCTCTGACATTGCATTTATCAGCAACCTTTGGCATATCGGTTTCCTCAGTCCCCTGCCCGTTCACGGCAGACACAAGATACTGAACAAATTCAGCCTGCCAGGTCCCGGTATTTTCACATTCATTTTCATGCACGTTTATTGAATCAATGTCAAGGGCATTTATGCTGTCAGTGCAAATAGAATCAAGATAATCAAAAACAGCCCTGCTTGTTGTGACAAACAAGGGAATTTCACCTGCCCTGTCAGGCTCTCCATTTGCAGCCATGCATGCAGCCCATGCACTTATCCGCTCTTTTGTCATCATCTCACCCGGATCCCGTGAATATCCGGAACCAGCACTGGTATTGCCGTTCATATCCTGGAACTCCGCAACCCCACGCAATTGTCTTACAATGCTGTCTTCCCTTGCTGCAATCGCAGAAAGCTCCCTGTCAATTTTCTCATTCTGCTCATCACAGGAATGAGCTGTTTTTAAAAACAGAATATGATTCACCAGGGAAGAATCATAAGAAGCATCCTGTTTTTTATGTCCAGATCCCCTTAACTGTGACTTAATGGCAAAAATATCTGAATCACTGGTAAAATATGGGTTATCCTTTAAAAGCAGCTTGAGATTTCTTTCGTTCCCCCGGTGAAGCTGTGTCCATTCGAGATACTGACGGAACACTGCCTCAGCCCTGGCAAGCTGTTCTTCAGGACAGGTTACCGGCACAAGCCTGCCCTGTTCTGTCAGAATGCCCTGCCCTTCTGTCCTGCTGAAATCAGGATTTAATGACAGAAACCTGATTTCAGGAAAAAAGGTCATGATTATTTCAAGACTTTCATCTGTAATATGTGTAAACGGAAAAAACAAAAAATTATAATTCATGATTCCACCTTTTTATCATGAACGTCAACACCCAGGGACACAAGCCTGTCCCGGAGCCTGTCAGCAAGTTCAAAATCCTTTCGTTCCCTTGCCTGCTCACGTTCCCTGATCATATCCTCAATCTCACCCGGATATTGTGTTGTCTTTTTCATGTTAAAGATTTTAAGCACTGAATCAATTTCTTCAAAGCAGCCCGCAAGTTTTGCCGCATCATCCCGGTTCAGGCTGCTGCGGCTGATCAGGCGGTTAATGGTCTTGACATGGGCCAGAAGTGATGAAACAACTCCTGAAATTTTCAGGTCATCTTCCATGTAATGAAGAAAATCATGGCGTATGTTATATGCAAGCTGATCAACTTCAGGATATCCCTGCCCGTCGTCCCTTATGGCATTCAGGGTTGCAAGGCAGCGGTTGATTCTGTCCAGGGTGTATCCGGCCTGGGTCAGGGCCCTGGCTGACAGCATCAGGGGTTTGCGGTAATGATTGGAAATAAGCCAGAACCGTATGGTACGGTATTCCCAGCCCTGGTCTGCAAGCTCATCAAGTGTCAGGTCTTTCATGTCTGCAAGGCCCAGAGACCCGTCATAGCGCACAGGGTCACAATGAAGCCAGTATCTTGCCAGCCCGGCCTGTTTTGAGGCTTTTGCAATGGCAACCTCATTTTCATGGTGGGGAAATACAAGTTCACGGCTGCCTGTCTGGACATCAAAGTTTTCACCCAGAAATTTCATGGCAATGGCAGCACATTGCAGGTGAAGGGAGGGCCTTACATTTCCCCATCTGGTTTTTATGCCTATTCCGTGCTTAAGCTCGGAAAGGCGTACCCTTTTCAGCAGGGTGAAGTCCTTTGGATTGCGTTTCTCATACTCATCAAGATCAACAGTTGCCCCGGGTTTTATCTTGTCCAGGTTAATGCGGGCAAACTGCCCGTATTCAGGAAGGCTTGAAATATCAAAGTACAGGGAATGAAGCTTTTCATATGCGTGCTGCCTGTCTGAAAGCTGCATGGCAAGCTCTGTCATCTCATCAAGATGATCTGATACCAGAGGATATGCATCAGCCTTTCGTATGCACAGCTTTTCAAGATCCTGCTTAAAAGCCTTTGCATGCATACTGGTGAACCTGGAAAGAGGCTTTCCTGCCTCCTGTGCCCCCTTGATGGTCTTGTCATCATAATCAGTTATATTGACCACATGATTTACATTTATGCCGTGAAACTCAATATACCTGACAAGAAGATCAGTAAAGGCGTAACGCCTGAACTGGCCGACATGCAGCCGCCTGTGCACTGTAGGCCCGCATGTGTAAACCGAAACCTTGTCCTTTTCAATGGGCTTGAAAACAGTTTTTTCCCTTGAAAAGGTGTTATACAGGGAGAGAGTAATGGGTTTTTCAACTGCAAAAAGGCTGGTGGAAAGGTATCGTTCCCCACTGTCCGGAAAAATTACAACAATCACGCCTTTTTCAATTTTCCTGGCCTCTTCAATGGCAGCTGCCATGGCAGCGCCGCTGCTCATGCCCACAAACAGGCCTTCCTTTACTGCCAGCATGCGTGCCGTGCTGAATGCTGTTTCATCATCAATATTTATCTTTTCATCCAGTCTGGTTTTATCCATTATTTCAGGGGTATATGATTCCTTCATATTTTTCAGTCCCTGTATCTTATGGCCCAGATAAGGCTCGGCACATACTATTCTTATGTCAGGATTATATTCTTTCAGCCTCCTTGAAAGCCCCATGAGAGTGCCGCTTGTTCCTATGGAAGCAACAACAGATGTCACCTTTCCCTGTGTCTGTTCAATGATTTCAGGGCCTGTGGTCTCGTAATGGGCACGCCAGTTTGCCTCATTATTATACTGGTCAGTGAGAAAATATTTATCAGGATTTTCCCTGGCAAGCCTGTAGGCTTCCTCAATGGCGCCGTCAGAGCCAAGGTGACGCGGAGTCAGAATAATATCAGCACCCCTTGCCCTTAATATGCTTTTTCTTTCTGCGCTTGCGTTTTCAGCCATGGTAAGGGCAAGCTTATACCCCTTTACAGCACAGATCATGGCAAGGCCTATACCTGTATTGCCGCTGGTTGCCTCTATAACGGTCTTATCATGGGTAAGTTCTCCTGATTTTTCAGCTTCATTGATCATGTAAAGGGCTGCCCTGTCCTTGATGGACCCGCCTGGATTCATGTATTCCAGTTTGGCAAAAATTTTCACACCCTTTACAGGATTCATGCGAACAATTTCAACAACAGGAGTGCGGCCTATACAGTCAATAACAGATAATCTCATTTTTCTTTGCTGCCCTTTTACCCAAGCCTGCAAACTTTAAGATGCTAGCTTGACTTTTAATGTATAAAATGGCTTTATACAGTAATTTTAACTGATGTGCAATTTTTTTACGGGAAACAGACATGGTCTGCTTTTTAAGACACAGGCGCGGATTGGTCTTCACCATATTTGCCTTTTTTTATATTTTCATTTCAGGCGGGACAGCTGTATACAGCGCTGATCTTTCTGAAAATGCCAGAAATATTCCCTGGCATATTTCAGCCATGTCAGTCACATTTGACACAAAACGCAAGCTTTATATTGCAGAAGACAACGTGATCATAACCGGAGGCAAAACAAGGCTTGAAGCTGACTATGCCGAATTTTCAAACAAGACCAAGGATGCATTTGCCCAGGGCCATGTAATACTGATATCAGGGGCAGACTCAATTTCATGCAATGCCATGAAAATCAATCTTGCAACCCAGACCGGCACAATCAGCAGGGGCACAATATACATTCAGAAAAATAATTTTTATATAAACGGCGAAAACATCAGAAAAACAGGCAGGTTTACATACAGAGCCGACAAGGGTTCCATTACATCCTGCCCGGGCGATTCTCCGGACTGGAAAATAACAGGTGACAATATCAAAGTAACCATTGAAGGTTACGGGTTTGCGCGCAACACTGTATTGTGGGCAAAAAAACTTCCTGTAATCTACAGCCCCTTTCTTGTTTTTCCGGTTAAAACCAAACGTCAGACAGGGCTTTTATTTCCACAGATTTCATCTTCAGACCGCAAGGGATTTGAATATGAGCAGCCCCTTTTTCTTGCCCTTTCAAGGAGCACTGATGCAACCCTTTATGCAGATTACATGTCAGATAGGGGAACCAAGGCAGCGGCTGAATACCGTTATGTTCTGAGCCAGAACTCAAAGGGCACGGTTTTCTTTGATTTTCTCGATGACAGTAAAAAGGATGACGGCACAAGCGCAACCAAAAATTATGCCTTTGATTCAACTCCTGTGAGAACCAACACAGACAGGTTCTGGTTCAGGATGAAGCACGACCAGGAACTTGGGGACGGATTCACGGCAAGGCTTGATATTGACGTGGCAAGTGATGAGGATTACCTGCAGGAATTCAGGAACGGATTCACAGGATATGATGAAACCAAAAAATATTTTGAAAAACAGTTTGGCCGCAGTATTGATGAATATGATGACACAACGCGCAAAAACCAGCTGAACATAAGCAAATCATGGGATAATTATTCATTCAGTCTTAATGCGCTGTGGTATGACAATATAAGCGCAAGGCGCCAGAATACTGAAGATACCACCTTACAGACCCTGCCGGGCATCGAGTTTGACGCTTCAAGGCAGCAGCTTGGCTCAACCAGCCTTTTTTATTCATTTGACAGTGAATACCGTTCATTTTACAGGCAGGATACGACCTCAACCCTTGTAAAGGGGCAGAGAGCAGATGTTCATCCCAGAGTATATCTGCCCATGAGGCTTGGCAGATATTTTTATTTTGAGCCATATGCAGGCGCAAGACAGACTGTATGGCATACCAACGCGTTTACAGACATCAACGGCAATTCAAATGATTTCCATACCAGAGAAATGTATGATCTGGGCGCCAGCCTGTCCACAAAATTCATTAAAATATTTTCTCCTGATGTAAAATTTGCAGACAAAATCCAGCACGAGGTGGTTCCGCAGATTGAGTATTCCTTTATTCCCAACATAATTCAGAATGATCTGCCCTCATTTGACGATCTTGACAGGATCGGCGAGCGCAATCTCATAACCTGGTCTGTGACCAATTATTTCACGGCAAAAAAATCATTTACCGATGCAAAAGGCAAAAACAGGGCAGCCTACAACCGTTTCGCCTATGCCAGACTTTACCAGACCTATGATATCAGAAAGAAAAGAGACGGGGCTTCAAAACCCTTTTCAGATATTTCCCTTGACCTGGAATTCACCCCAAACAACAGGATTCTTTTTGAAACAGACCTTGACTGGTCACCATATGACACCCATTTTCACAAACTGAACTCAAGGGCTGAGCTTAAGGATTCAAGGGGAGATTCAATACAGGCAGAATACCGCTATACAGCAGGTTCTTCCGAATCCCTGTACTCAAGGGTTGATATTGCCCTGACAGATGAGCTTACCAGCTATTATTCCGTTGAAAAAAACCTGATGGAAGAAAAAACCATTGAAACCCAGGCAGGAATCGCCCTTAAAAAATCCTGCTGGACACTCAGGCTGTTTGCTTCCAGATCAGGAGGCGAACAGACCATAGCCTTTCTCATCAATCTTCATGGAATCGGAGAGTTTGGAAACAGATGATGGACACATTGAACTGGTTTGTTCTGCTTACAAGAAGCAATTTTGAACAGACTGTGTATAAAAGCATATCAAAAAAAAGGATCGAGGCTTTTCTGCCCACAATAAAACGCAAAAGCCGCCGCAAGGACAGGCAGCTCATGATAGATGTGCCTCTTTTTCCAGGATATATTTTTGTCAGATCAGGCTCAGCTCCATCTGACCAGCTTAAAATTTTAAAAACCGTGGGCGCTGTGAGACTTCTTGGCAGGCCGTCAGGCCCGCTTGCTGTACCTGAATACCAGATTGAATCCCTTAAACTCATGACATCCACACAGATGGATCTTGTCACAGGAGTATGCGATCGCCTGGCGCCAGGCGATCCTGTCATGATACTGCAGGGTCCCATGGCAGGGTTCACAGGTGAATTTTCAAGGTACAAGGGAAAAGGACGTGTGATAATAAGAATAGATGCCCTGGGCCGGTATGCAGGGGTGGAAGTGGATGAGGACAATATTGAAAAAATTCCTCAACTTCTGTCATAACCCCTTGACTTTTTATCAAATTTTAAATAGAACCATGAACAAACCAATGTAGTTGTACCTGTTAATGTTATAAATGAGGATTTATGAATAAGCTTGAACTGATTTCAGTATTAAAAAAAAGAACCAGTCTGACAAAATCAGAAGCCGCAGAAGTGGTAAAAATATTTTTCAATTCACTTTCCGATGCATTTGTAAGAGGTGAAAGGGTTGAAATAAGGGGATTCTGCAGCTTTCATATAAAAGAATATAAAAGCTATACAGGCAGGAATCCCAAAACCGGCCAGAAAGTGGTGATCCCTCCCAAGCGCCTGCCGTTTTTCAAATGCGGCAAAGAACTAAAAGAAAGGGTTGACTATTAAATCAGGAACAGATCAGAACATGTCTGACTTTGATCTCCTGCAATATCAGTCACAGGCGGTTTCCGAACTTGCCGGCATAATCCACACAGACAAAATACCAAATGCCCTTCTTTTTTCCGGGCCTGCAAATACCGGAAGAAAGCAAGCGGCATTTTTATTTGCAAAGGGATGCAACTGCCTGGAAAATCAGGATACAGGCTGTTCCACATGCAGGTCATGCATAAAGATTGACAAGGGAGCTCATCCTGATATTTTAAGCATTGGCCCTGAAGAAGGTAAAAAAAACATAAGCATTGCCCAGATCAGGAAGATCGGGCTTGCCATCGCCTCGAGGCCAAATGAGGCAAAATACAGGATGGTTCTGATCCTTAATGCAGACATGATGAATCTTCAGGCACAGAATGCATTGCTGAAAATGCTGGAAGAGCCGCCTGAAAAAACATTTTTCATCCTGATTGCAGACCAGGTTTCCTCTCTTTTGCCGACCATTATCTCAAGGTGCAGGAAATTCAGGTTCAGGCCCCTGACTGACAGACAGATTGAGAATCTAATA